>JGI26058J51888_1000080_pt1 | contig 61469 bp, 53 predicted proteins | sample HigsolmetaSP110D_FD_51888 | JGI IMG/M metagenome (IMG submission 51888) | reverse complement strand
CCCCCCCCCCCCCCCGGCATACTAATCTTTATTTGTGTCGACTCTTGAATAGGCAGCTATCTACGGAAATTATGTATAATTCCATTACAGTTTATTCCAGTCTCACTCTGCACCAGTGAAGAAGAAAAAGGAAAGAAAAATATATAGAGATCGCAGATTACTAACCAACGTAATTTGAAAAGCAGAAAAAGAAAGTCAGCCCCTAGGCCAAGCAAAGCCACTAATGCCTTCTTTTTATGCACATGCAGACACAAGATGGTGACACACGCACACTACTACTGGCTTAACTAGGTACTGTACATGTACTTACCAAGTAAGCAGTGTCCTGCATGCATGAGAAGAAACACGACTTCAAAGAAACTATCCATGAATAGGTATCCTGCGCGGTGCTGAAGCCTGAAGCAAAAAGAGATGCAGGGACCTTTTAGTTTGACGTCACTGAGGAACCTGAGGGGTCGAGTTTGCTTTTTTCCGCATCGCATAAGCAGGAACTGGTGATTATTTATCAATCAATCAGTCAGTCCGTCAGTCGAGTGCATAGATAACTGAGTCTGGGGGTTGTTGATTCTAGCTCTGACAAGCTAGGTAGTGTATTGGATTCTGCTTGTGCTTGTGACGAATTGGCTAATTTTGAACGGTACCTATACTGCTAGATGTATATGATGGAATTACTGCGTAATGTATAAAGTACAGTGCCTTCTCTATCTCCCTGCACGGCGTTGATCAAGTCTACTTACTGGCATAGGCCATAATAAGGTCTCAGGGATGCGGACGCGCAATGGATGCTACTCCGTACATATTTTACCCGGACAATGCCGCATATTTTCCCTGCACACACCATGTGTTTATGCATGCAACTACCAAGAGCGAAGCACCTGCATGTCGCTACTCAGCCGCCTGCAACAAGTGCTGCCAGATCACGGCACTGCTGCGCCGCAGGCCCCCGGAGCAAGGGGTTTGAAAACCCGGACACGACGGAGTACCCTCAAATGGAAGGCAAGTATCTATGTAGGGGATCTTGAGGCTTGCATGCAATCACGACAGGGGCGGGAGAGGGAAGTTGGGAACGACCGAACCGAACCGCCCGGGGCTTACTTACCAGGGGACGGAGGACAGGGCCAACCAGGGCTGCCGATGTCGGGTCGAGACAATATTTTCCTTAATAGGAAATGTTGCATGCGACGGGGATCCGTCGGGATTCCTGTCAAAAGACTTGACCGAGGATTTTCAGAGGAGGGTGTACTGTATAGCTTTGCGTGGATGTCATTTTTCATGAAGCTTTCCTTGTCTGATTTGACCCCAGGATTGTCGGCCATGTATGGAGTTAGTACATCATCTGTGCGTGGTCGTCTGTAGATTCCGTTCCTTTGCGGAGATATTTGAAGAAGAGTCGGTTATAAGTGCTAAAAAACACTGTTATTCGCACTGCTCGGTGTAGACGCAGGTAAATGCATAGTGCTTTTTTCCCCCTTCTCTGTCCTTTATTGCTTCATTGGGCAGTTCTCAGATATGATATTCTGCTGACATACACCCTTCGTATTCCAGTTCTTTTTCTATTTAATAATTTCCTGCCAGAAAATCTAAACTCATTGGAGAAAACCCTCTCCGGAAACACGGCATCGAGTTGCACAGCATGATAATTGATTCGACGCTTGTCATACTACTTCATCTGGTATATATGCAGTATTTGTGTTCCCCATATCCGCCGCTCTGATAACATCATAACCCCACCGTTCGTACCTGATTTTCGGGTACCCGCGACGGTTTCTTGAGTTGCCCCGTGGGGAACGGATGATCTACACGGAAAGTGTCTCTGTGTCCAATTCCCTCGCAAATAAAATGCCTAACTTATTACAGAAGGTAGTACGTATGGGAATAGGCATGTGGGGTACTAGCAAGCCGACGTTTGCCTCGGCAGTGGAGGTCGATTCTGCCTTTTGGCGCGAGTGTCTTCCCCATGTGATATCGAGTCTGTGGGACTTGTCAGTTTTGGCCCCCAACATTTCTGAAAAAAGACTTCGATTTCAGAGAATTCTGATAACCTTGTCATTATTAAGCTCTAATTCTCCAGTTGGCCGGAGCTCCCGGAAAATTCGATGTCTTCATTATTTCAGTACAAGCAGGGCATTTTGGCCCCTTAGAGAATGTGCAGGTCGATTGTTCGCCTTAATCTTGCGGCTGAGTGTTACTCGACATACACCATGCTGCACGATTTTTCATGCATAGCCATCCATACATAAGTACTCTTTTACTAATCTCAGCGACCAGAAACCGGACCTTCGTCCTTCATCTCCACCGTCCTTGTTTCATGGCGGTCCAGAATCAAATTTCAGTTCCGGCGTTGCCTCCTTCTACTCAGTACCTTACTAAGGCTTAAATGTTGCTACAAAAAAATAAAATTTGAATCTACCCTTATTTTAACATCTACAGGTCTCCTATTATCGCAATCAAAATCCTCTTAGTTCAGGTCTGTTTCAAGATCTTGCGACAAGATGGATTTTATGGACTAATCTATTGTCTCTGCAGTATCAGCAACATGGCTCGTACGTCATAATAGAAGAGGGACTATCAATAGATTTTTCTATTTCATGTACACTAATATCCCCCCTCCTCCCCCCAAGCTACTAGGAGCTATTTGAACCCTAAGTGCATCGTCTCTTCTTCAGCAGCTGTAGTGATTCCGATAGGCCTGCTTCAACAATGGGCTTTGGCCAATATATCTCATTAGGATGTAGGCAAGCAGCTGGAGAATTTTCGGATCCTTCTGTAGTCCTACCATTTTTTATGGTCTGCGTGATAAGACGCAGTCAATGACATGCCTTCCCCGGGCTTCCCTGAGCCTTTGCTCAATTTGGCAACAAATCCACGGAGTAAAAGCATAGGGAACCCTAGTAGTATATAAACACATACTACTTGCTTTGATTTTGTTTCCATCTTCTGCCCTGCTGGCTCATCGGGAATCTTCCTCTCTTAAGGGATCAGCACCACGCTTTGGGGTTGAAATCCCAGCTCTCTTAGCTGTGTTTCATGGGAAGATAGCTAGGTTTCGTAGTTGGTGCTTGTATATTGGATATATTTTTGCCTCATCTTTCTCTGTCCCGGACTGCTGGGAATACTAGTATGCAACCCGCATATATGTAGGTGCGTAATAGATAATAGATCTAAATTAGGACAATCATCATGGTCTCCGGTCACGTCAACGCATATATCGCACGACAAGTGTATGCTTGGCAAAGTTCTCTAGTGTCGCTGGAGATACTTCTCTTCTGAAAGAAAGAAAAGGGGAAAAGGTCCCGATATGCCTGTGCATAAATGAGCGAGTAAACCCGGCTGCTTTTCTTTCAACAAACAGGAACGACGCCTGCATATAAATAGAAGGCAGGAAATCTATTCACATGCGTCTAGTATGTATCGTGGAGGGGTGTTGCTCTGATAATGCAGATAAGGCGACGAACATGAGTTTGTCTTGTTAAAGAAGTTGGAGATTATCTGAGAGCACGCCTGAATAGTTTTTTGCGCAGAATTGCAGTCAGAAATTATCCACTCTGGGATCTCCCAATTTGTTGCCAGACCTTTAAACTCTCATCCTCTCTTCGTGCAATGCTCATGCTCTAAGCTCGTCAATTTGGGCTAGAGAAGCAAACTGTGCAGCAACCGGTGGTAGCTGCTATTGAGAATATTATTATAGGCATCCCTGAAGTTATTCATCATGAATTGTCTTAGCTTGCGACTACCGGGCAGCGGTGGAATGACGTTGAGTAGGTCGTCCCGAATGTGGGCCATGTTGATCGCGAGACTGGTGGTGCTGCACTGGTGACAACTGGGTTGTATTGCCGAGTCTTTGTGCTGCTGTTTCTTTCACGCGGGAACTGATTTCTTCTTCGATCTCACCGTTCTGGATGTGCTTGAACATGTAGTGAGAGATTCCCGTTCTTGAAGTTGCTCTGTCGTTGGTCCTTTGCGCTTGATAATTCCATCGGTGATTCCCCCTTTTTCCAGCTGTTTTCCCATATTCTCCAAAAAGGGCCATTTTGAATCATTGAATCACCGCCCATAACTCAGTTAAAACAAGCCGTACAACAGGACCAAGCGTCCACCTCGGGCATTGACATCTGCTCCATTATCCAGCAGTATCAGCGCCAGTCCATTATGTTGTAATTTATCATGTTCCCCCTCTGGGAGCAGTTTCAACCACATCATACATGATGGATGAGTGACGGAGCATCTGTTTTTCATCGCAAACTAATCGCTGTTTCTTTAATTCCCGGGTTCTCCCCCCGATTTCTTAGCCTCTATGGTCAAGCGGTCCTCTTATGAAGCAGTAATGATGATATGATATAAATACGAGGCCTCCCCAGGACGATCAATTTTCTCCTCCATGCCGGAAGCATGGAGGATCTCTGCGATGACAAAGTGCGCATTCAAGAAAGCTGGATGAGGACGTGGGGCATCATATCATCTGCTCCATCGGCCGTTTGGAATGCAATTGTCCTGTGTCTCCTGGAATGTGAACCAAGAAGTCAGGGCTGGAAGTCCCGGTAACATCTTAAGCTGGTAAGAAGGTGCCGTTAGTGAACATATAAGGGATACCGATACCTTAGTAAATGTGAATTACCAATACAAACATGCCGTGGCCTGACGAAAAAAAATAATGCAAAGAGGAATTTCCCAAACTCCCTGTGAAGTTAGGAAGTCAAGTCATCAATATATTTTGAAGAGATCGAAATATTGTGTAGGTGAATAGTAGGTACCATTAATAATTCATGACTGCATTAAGAAAATATGCAATAATTATTATCAAAAACCTTTCTTTCTGTATATACCCTAAGTTTGGCAGTTAAAGAAACCATCGGTAGCCAATAAAAGTAGCAAATATGTTCCTGATTTAATGCTCCTTTATCAATGCCCCAGTGCGGAGAGTATGGTGGGGTTGTGGGGGGCCCAGCAAGTTCGTCAACTGACGAAGACCTGGTACGTAGTGATGGTAAAACTGTTGGTTTATTCTTGAAGTCCCTGGTGATCCACTTCAGAGGGTCTACAATCCTGTCTCTATTTTTTTCAGCCGAACAATGGCCTGTCCTGCAGAAAGTGTTGAGTTGTGTTGCAAGCTGAACAGCCAATGGGTCAAAACTGGGGTTACCTTCCGGTTCAACGGCCGGTGGAACCTGCAGGCCGCTAGTCGATGTTATGCAGACTGAACTGGGTCAGGTTTGGTGGGTGAAGACTAAAGAACGATCTGTCCAATAAATAAAGGCTGACCTGAGAAGCAATGAAGAATATAGGTGAATGGAAGCAGAACGAAGGAAGAGGATTGCGAGCTACCCTGCTTGCAGGTTGTACCCTGCAAAAAAAAACCGAGTATCTAGAAAGTTCCCTAGATGATTTCACTCCCTTGGATAAAGCCAAGGACATGCGACAAAATGTTGCGGTGGATTTACCGATGGACTCTTCTTTGATGGAGGATGATTGTCAGCCGAATATTACCATTATCACCTATCAGGATGCCAAGAATCTTATCAACCTAGTCAGCACATAAAGGAATCATACTGCCTATTCCCATAGTCGCCTATTTTCCTTTGTTATAGCTTTTGATATATCATATTTTTGAGTTTCCATATTCGGAAGGTCATAGATCCCTAATTCATGAGATAAATAGCTAGTCAGATAGGTAGATTGCGAGACAAGAGAAAAATGTCAAGAGAAAGGAGTTTTGAACCGCGGGGGGTGGTTAATATAGGCAAAAGTCGGGGAATGGCCTACGAAGGTGAATTCCAGCAATGAATTCCTCGAGACCGGTGATACAGAGCAATATGATGGAATGTAATCAGAAGAAGCATTTGGTCTCCTGCGTTAGTCGGTGTGAAATTGTAAATTTCTTCTCCTTTATTCTCGAAACTAGATTGAATGTGTCAAATAGATTAAAACCGTAGTTCGGCGGTTAGAGCTCTCGATATGGCGGCATTTCCGTCATATCACGGTTCAAGATTATACACTCCTGTTAAGGCATTTAATGTAACTTTGAGTTATTCACTCACACTACTGTCCACGATCGATTGTAAAGAAGGCGTGATAACGATAGATCATTGAGTACTACTACATGCTAAGTTACGCCCCGAAACACAAAGCCAATTCATAAAGATTCTGCTCGCCTAGACAAGAAGCCCACCGCCATTCGTCGAGATCACCGTACCGGTCACATTCGCATCCTTCATGCAGTACAGATACGCCTCCGCAACGTCCTGCGGGTCCCCAATCTGGCCCGTCAGCAGCGTACTCTCAAACTTCTCCTTCAGGGCCTGGAACGTCCCCGGCGGCAAACTGTCCCACAGCTCTGTCTTCACCGCGCCGGGACTGACGACGTTGACGCGGACGGGCGCCATCTCGAGGCTCAGCGCGCGCGCGAGGCCGTACTCCCCTGCCGCGTACATGGAGCCGACGGCCAACCCCTTGCCGTGGGGTCTGTCGGCGGCAGAGCCGCTCGTGAGCGTGAAGGAGGACTTGTTCGACTTGGCGAGGTACTTAACGGCGTGTTTGGCGACGAGGATGGCGGAGAAGACGCGGACGACACCGACATTCTGGATGCTCTCGAGCGTGGTGCTCTCGAGGGGCCGCAGGTTGAGGGCGTCGCCGGCCGTGTAGACGATGTGGTCGATGGGGCCGCCGATCTTCTCGAAGAAGGCGGCGATGGCGTCTTCCACGGTGGGGGAGGACAAATCGAGGACATGTCCTGAGATGCGGTCCTTGGCTGATGGGTAGCTTTCGCGGATGCGGGACACGGCGGACTCGACACGCTCGGGTCGAGAGGAGGAGACGATGACGGTGGCGCCGTGCTCGATGCTGGCCTCTGCGACGCAGAAGCCAATGCCGGATGTTCCTCCAAAGATGACCACGCGTTTTCCGGCCAGTTTAGAAGTGTATAAGGTCTTGTCTGGCATGATGAGTGATGTAGGAGGGGAGGCGATTGATACACTCGTGGTATAGATAGGTACTAAATGAATAGACGTGATGATAGACTGCAGGGAAAAAGAAATGAAGCCAATGAGTCTGTCAATTCAATAATCTGATACATTCAGAATACCCAACGATCGCGAATGCGTCTTATATAAGTAGTGAACAACACCGAAGCTGGAAGCCCACCCCGCACGATCCTCACCAACTTGAGAAGCCACAAACCAACCGATTTCAAAGCAGGTATCACCAACGTACAGTCGATTAGAAATCGAAATCATTAATTGCTCCAGCAAATGACAAATGGGGGCCTTACCCCGCGATCTCCCTCCCTCCTCGCTATCTCCGTAGTTCGGCCGTAGATGGGAGCACTGCAAGAAGCATGATGTCTCAGAGTCGGTTGAAAACTCATAGAAAGACCTCATAGGACTGTACCGGACGAAAATAGGCCGTTTCACCTTGACTGGCCAATCGAGGAGATGGAATAGAAGAAAGAACCCATGTCCTTCGTGCTTAGAAAACGAAATCCGGAGTTAAGCCGGGGTTAAGGGGAAGGAGGCTCAAGTCGGACTGGGTCGATTGGATGGTGCGCTCACCTATCCGCGGACGAACTGTCTATTGAGCACGGAGTACACAATGTAAGTCGGATTCGGAGTCTCGGACAGATTGAGGCGCCGAAAGGCGACTTGGTTCGTATCTTCTCCACCTGTAAGAGAGTAAGTATGTGGACAGATCACTCCATTTTCCTAGTGGCGCGAGATGGATTCATGCTTATTTTTTTTATTTAGAAACTTGCCGGTGGATCATACAATTGTTAGTGCCAAATCTAGGCAGATACAGCAGAGTACTGTACGAGCACATAAAGGAAACAACCGAGCTTGCCTGAGACACATACATTCATGGATGCTGGAAGCCTCTCTTTTCTTTCTCTTCTCGGTTTCGATGCATTCGTTCGGACTTACCTCACCACGAGAATAGAATTGCTACATCATCAAATATGGGCCAGAATACCAGTATCAAATTTTGCAACCGAAAAATAGAGCGAGACACATGGACGTGCAGGAAAAAAGAGAAGCGTCCCGCAGAATACTTTGATGGGGTTTCCACTATGATACATCTGACCAACGCTCTGCTCCATAATTCATCCCAAATAAAAAGTGCATGAAAGTGCCAGAAATACAGGCGAACAGTTAAAGTATATGAAATGAAAAGCCACAGAGTGACGGGATTCTTTGGTCGTTTATACTGAAGAATCATGACCCCCGACTTCCGAGTCAGATAAGACAAGGGAGGCTCGCGACGGCGAAAGGTAATTAATCCATTCACCTCCCCATATCTGCATTAAAAGCAACATCCGCCATTCGAAGAGATCCGATATGCATTTCAACGAGATTACCAGGCATTAACTTCGAAGTTCTCCTGTAACGACAAGTCAGAACATTTCTCTGCCCATTTTACGCCAACATAAGACTCGGCTTACCTCTGAGAAGTACGTCGTCACGACAGTCCTATCAGAGAACTTCCGTCCCGCAAGTGCTTTTAATGCCTTTGTAGCGCTTTCGACGGTGTCGAACTTGACGTAGATCTTGCCCACACCAGCAGACTGCCTGCTGCCGCCTGTTGGGCGAGGGATCTTCATCTCAAGCACCTTACCAAATTTATTGCACTCGTCGCGCACATCGTCGCAGATCTCTGTTTGAAGGAATTAGACGTGCTCGCACCCAGGGATACTTCTTCCTATGGCATTCTTACCTTCATAGTCATCATTATCCATAAGCTCCTCAGGGGTCACCATGTTCAGGAGCTGCAACACACGGCTAGTCTCGAGATCCTGGGAGGTTGTCTTGGCGAACATAGACATGGCATTAACTCCCATCTCGAGACCGGCAGCCTGAGTGGCACCGATACTGGCACGGGTGACCTTGAGATGCTTGTCACCAAGCTCCATGCCGTTGAGACCCTCCACCGCCATGCCGGTGGCAGAAGGATCGGCATACTCGCAGAAAGCGATACCTCTTGATTCTTCTGTGCCGCTGTCCTTGACAAGGACAAACGACTTGAGCTCTCCAAACGACTTCAGCAGCATCGTAACAGCGTCCTCTGGGATGTAAAGCGGGATGTTGGAAACGCAGATCTTGTTTGGCGAGTCCGGCACCTCGCTCAAGATCACACCTTCCTGGTATTCCTGCTCCTTCGGAGTTGGAACGATGTAATCCTTGGGTCTCCGTAGTTCGAGTCCCTTAGGTCCACCGTTCGCAGCGCCGTTCTCGGCTGCCATGGCCTCGTGCTCTTCCATTAAAGCACCGTCAAACGCAAGGGCGACAGTTGCGTCGTTGGCTGTCTTGAACTCCAGCAGAGCAAATGATCGGTCCTTGGACATCTGAGCGGAGACACATGGGTCAATACCCTTGATGACATTGAGGCCATTAAGCTGCAAGTTGAAGAACGAGACCAGGCTCGCCTCGGTGACAGTTGGAGGGATATTGTAGACGAACAGCCGCCTGGCCGCGCGGGAGTTCTCCGGCTTGAGAGCTGAATTGTCTGCTGAGCCTGCGGGCTGCATGAACGCCTGCAGACGGCTGGGGTCAACCGGTTGCTGACGAGGAGCACCAGGGAGAGGAAACATGCCTACAGGCGGAGGAGTTAGGAGGCGTGCACAGAATCAAAGAGAACGCAGCTTCTCCAGGAGTTTAAGACTTACCTGACAGCTTCGCCTGCTCAGCAGTGACATTCTCGTATCCAGGAGGCTTAATATCCCACTGTGTCATCCTGCGTTTCCGCTCCAGAATGGGCACAACGTCTGTCAGATCTGGCGTGGGCTCCCTCTTTCTGGATGGAGGGGTGACGCTCCTCCTCCGATCTCGTCGGTAATCATCGCGATCGCGGTCTCTACGGCGGGATCGGTCGTCGAAGAGATCTCTGTCGCGTCGAGATGGCCGGTCCCGATCCCGATCACGATCCCGGTCGCGGTCGCGGTCCCGGTCCCGATCGTCGTAGTCCCGTCGTCTGCGATCGCTCCTGTCTCTGTCCCACTCTCGCTCCCGTTCCTCTCTGCGGCTAGAATAACGGTCTTCCCGTTCCCTCGCGCGGTAGTCGCGGCTGGACGAGTACGAGTCTACCTCAGTCTCGCGTCGGGAGCCTCTAGAGCTGGTGTGAGGAGACCTCGAGCGTCTGCGATCTCCTCTGTCACGTTCGCGCTCGCGCTCGCGGTCGCGTTCACGGTCACGGTCACGGTCTCGCCGCTCATCTCTCTGGAGAGTCCGACAATGGTCAGCATGGTGTCGAGGAAGCTATTTCGCATCGAATGGCTCGGAGAATACTCACGTAATGGTCCCTGGACCGCCCAGAATCTGCGCCAAAGCAGGAGTCAGTCAGCGATGCCGAGAAGATGGTAGGGGGTGTGCAAGGGCTCAGTGTTACCTCTGGAAGAATAGGTGTCGCCGTTCATCCTGGCCTCAGACCCCTTTGTGGCAAACTCTCAGCCGGCGAACAAATCTGGATAACAAATCCTGGAGCAAAATTAGAAAACACAAAGACTTGATCGGGGTGTGCAGGGCACGAGGGTTGATGTCCAGGATGGGGGGTTTGCAGCTGGAGGCAGGTGTTTGCCCAGAAAAGTTGCAGGTCGAGACGGTCGCGCAAGACAGAGCGAGAGCTGACAGAGGCCGAAGAGCCGCCGGCGGCGTCTAGCGCGGAAGCGGCTAGCGCGCAGCGCGTATGCGGAGAGACGCGGCCTCACCGCCTTTCGTTCCACCGGCAGAATAGTTCGGATGCGACGAGACTCGCCTCGTTTCGCTGCCATCATGGGCTGCTCCACGCCCGCTGCAGGCCGCTGATCATGACCGTCGGGTGCTTCTCGGACTGGCGCAAGCTGCCGGTGAGCCTGAGCGAGCTCTGCATCAACACCACCTTGCGCTGTGGCCAGTCGTTCCGGTAAGCTACGAGTGAACACCCCTACCGCTCGAGTCGCGCGACTCCCGACACGATTTTCTAACGACAAAACCAGATGGCAGAAGCTGCCCGACGATGACGAGTGGAGATGTGTCCTCCGCGGCCGCATCGTCTCCCTGAAGCAGGACCCTACGCATCTGTATTACAGAGCCTACTTCCCACCTAAACAATCCTCATCCCCGGGGGCGGAGGCTGCTGCTGCTGCTCTCCCTACGCCCCCGTCCTCCAACCCCCCGTCCCGCGCAGAGTCAAGCGATAGCCCCGACAAATCTGATCATGAGGCTCTCCTCGACGAGACCCTCTCCCTCATCAAGCACTACTTCAACCTCTCCGCCAACCTGACCGAGCTCTACGCGGAATGGTCCGCCGTCGATCCCAACTTCAGGAAGCGCGCGCCGCAGTTCACGGGGATCCGGATCCTGCGGCAGGACGCGTGGGAGGCCCTGGTCGCCTTCATCTGCAGCAGCAACAACAACATCGCGCGCATCTCACAGATGGTCGAGAAGCTGTGCGTCAACTACGGCCCGCACGTCGGCACCATCGACGGCCGTGCGTACCACGACTTCCCCACCCCCGCCGCGCTGGCGGTCGAGGGCGTCGAGGCCCGTCTGCGCGCGCTGGGGTTCGGATACCGCGCCAAGTACGTCTACCAGACGGCGGTGATGGTGGCGAAGGAACGCGAGGAGGGCTGGCTCGACTCGCTCCGGAATCCGGAGTGTCCTGCCTTTGGGGTCGAGCCCGCTCCGGGAGGGGAGATGGGGCCGGAGGGGAGGCAGGGGTACCGCAAAGCGCATGAGAAGCTGCTGGAGCTCCAGGGGGTTGGTCCGAAGGTCGCGGACTGCGTGTGCCTGATGGGGTTGGGTTGGGGTGAGGCGGTGCCGGTTGACACGCATGGTGAGCATCCGTCCCTATTATTTTGTCTCAAAGGACAATATGAAAGCTAACAGACTGCACCACCAAGTCTGGCGAATCGCCCAACGAGACTACAAGTTCGGCAAAGGCGGCAGCAAGACCCTGAACAAGGCGACCTACGACGCCGTGGGCAACCACTTCCGCAAATTATGGGGCAAGGAGGCCGGCTGGGCCCACAGCGTCCTCTTCACGGCCGATCTGAGGGCTTTCTCAGACAGGCTAACAGCAGCCTCGAAAAAGGTCGAAGTGGACGTGGAGGTAAAGCAGGAAGAAAAAGACGTGAAGACCACCCAGGCACAGGTCAAGACAACAGTTGTTGCTACGAAGCGGTCCGTAAAGGATGAGGACGCTTCTGAGGCCGGAGAGGGAAATGAGAAAAAAGAGAAGGAGGAACAGTTCATCGTTCAGGCTGCGGAGACAACGACGACCCAGACAAGGAGAACATCTAAGAGGCTTCGGAAACGATGAAATATATAAAATATATAATACCCATTTTCTTTTGCTTCTCTTTGAGGTAATTTCATCTCAATACCACGCTTGTCATATACCGGTTTGTGCCTCTGTACAATACTTTTTACATTCAACCGTAACTATGCCCCATGTCAGTTGATATTTAATAAGCAGTACATATAGTTACTGTTTGAATAGCACCCGATACCAAAAAAATGCAACAATTGGATCAAAGCCAAATATCACCCCATTCGCGCCAAACAATGCATGCAGTCTGCCGTCCCACGACCAGGATTCAAAATGTCAGATGATAGAATAGCACAACGCAGAAATATCAGATACTATGGCTGAAAAATCCCACATTCGCCGACCAAGACTAATTTTTAGAGTGGAGAAGAAGCTTCCATCCCTATCCATATGATTATAAGTCCCGGCGATTCGTTCCATAATTCATGGATTTGCGTGATCTCCATGCCTTAAGTTCGCTTTTCAAGTCCGATTAACGTTGGAGTTCACTTTCTGGGGGAATTCCAGTAGTAGATAATGAAGACCCAACTTGGCCCTCGGAGCCAGAACTCGCGGACAGTCGCCATCGCTGGGATTTTGGGTATTGTATGGCAGATAGCATAGCTGGAAACGTCGTATCTTGCACTCGCTGGTTCGCAGAGCTGCGAGGCCATCGTGAAACCTTGTTCTTTCTAAGCCTTTGAGCGATGGTCAGATATGGCGCAGGATCTCATAATCTGCATGTCCCATATCCCAACTAAGCCTCACTCTGGTTTTTCCCAACAAAGGCCTCGGGCGTTTCATAAACTCCGGCTCTCTTGCAGCAAATGGAGTATATGGACCTGGCGTCTGCGGAGAGAACGAATGTGCGTGATGGGAAGTCATCCACACAACTGAGGTCAGATACTTCGAGCGGTATGCCAGACCTCGTGAGCAATAGTAGCATGCCGTCTGTTAGCAAATTCACTTCATAACAGGCACTTAGGTGTAGAAAAATCAGGATGCTGGCATGAGGTCACTCTCATCCCATCCCCACTCTTTCAGTAGTTGCTGCACACGGTACTCGGTGGCCCATCCAAGATCAGCTTCTATGCCCCTCAGGAGTCGGATAATCGTTCTTCGCTCGCGAGGATCAGTCAGACACTGCCCGCTGACGAACAAAGGCTGGAGTGAGTGGATTCGGACTGAGCCGTCAGGCCTGGCCATTGAGATACCGCAGATCTCATGGCTGTGATACCGTATCTCGCTCTCGATTGAACGATACGACTGGAGTCGACTCGTCACAGTGCTTCGCCTAGCGGTTGATTCATGCGGCTTATTGACGAGCAGGAGGATACGGGCCATGTGGTAGTGCTGCATAGTCGCACTGCACATGGGCATACTGTACCAAATTTCTGGGAATGGATAGTCATCATCGTCCGTCGTATGCTGAGGTGATCGTGCAGGTTCGATTCTAGCGCAGGGTCGGAAAGTGTCAGGGAGTCCGTTGTACCAGGCATCAAGCTCAGCCTGAAGCCGGTGCCACCGCTCAAGCAATGTCTGCTGCGAGACGCCGAGAGGCCCAGATTGAACGGGTGGAGTGTTGTGACCAAGATGGATATCATCTCCAACAGCAATGAAATTGACGATCTTTGAAAGGATCCAGACTAGCGCATTCGAGATCATATCTTCTTTCATGACGTCGTCGCCGTCCGTGTTGCTTGGGCGTACAAAACCCATGTCATCAAGTAGTAACCCAGCGTCAGTCCACAACACTAGGTCCTCGGTATTCAATCTGGTTTGACACTCGTTGATAACTGAGCAAAACACATTAGCAAAGATATCTCGATTCGTCCCTAGTCCAGCGACAACTTACAGGCAGATAGATAATCCTGTCTCGCAAAGTTCCAAAACGTAGCCTTCCTCGCTTTTGACAGCCCAGGCCTCTTTGGAGGCGGCAACGGCGTTCCCCTAGGTGAAGTTTGCTGTTCAAGAGGCATCATGCCAACCTCAGCAATGTCCAGGAGCGACTTTACGCCGCTCAGATGTCGATTCCACGCTGGGCCGGTCGCATCGAGAAATTCATACACAGACAGGATCGCCGTTGCTGCTAGCACTTCATCTGAGCGGGCGCTTGACAGCCGGCTATTAGAGAATCGCCGCCTCCGCTTTAGCGCATGTTCGCCATCTTCACAGAGCTCGGTAGCCTGCCACTGCCCAAACGCCTCTGGAGTACTCAATGGCGGAGGTGCCTCAGCATCATGTTGCAGTTCTTTCATCAGAAGCCGGATAGCTTTCTCGTAATACTTCGCCCCATACCAGTACCAGTCGACTTTGTCTGCGTTAGGCCAGATCTCCATCGACGCTTGCTTGGCGCATACCCCGCCCACAGGGGCCTTGGCACCTTTGACACGCCCAAGTTGTTTCGCGGAGTATGCACATGCAGCATACTTCAGCAGAGGATTTGTGAGGGCCTTGACGGGAACGTAGGATGCGAAATAAGTCCCCAAGTCGAAAAGGTCCATCCTATATATATGTACTCTTAGCAATCTCGGAATATAAAATGGAAGGCTATATGACCTACCACAACCCTGGCGCTTCGGAAAAGTGCCGCAGGAGAAAGGCAACCTCGTGGTCAGTTTCTACAGGATCGTCTGACCTCAGATCTGCAGCTGGTCCACGAGATGCCATTTGCATCATATTATATGATGATTCCCTCCGATCGACGGAGGTGCGGAGACTAGGGTCGACGGCCGGTGATAGAGAGTTGGACGGATTAAGGAGAAAGTTGATATTATTGTTCGGAGAGGCCATCGACACAGACGGAGAGGCTGGAGGTATCGCGCTGCGTCCCTGATTCGGCGAGTGCACCGAGGAAATGGACGGGGGCATTTCAACGTGATTGAAAGAGACATTGTCCGCCGCCATTGGCTGCTCTGGCGATTGAAGGGAGTAGTGATCATGGGTTGCTGCTGCCGACAGAGCCTCCAGCCCATGGGTCTCAGCTTCCATGGAGGAAGTCCGGAAGTCACCGCGCATGTTCCAATCATTGTGCTGCTCATTGGAGATGGTGGCTCCTGACTCTGCCAGTGTAGCCTCGAGGTCTTCAGCGTAAGGATCGGAGTTGTCGACGAAGATTACTTGATACACCGTCAACCGGGCATATCCTGGCAAGAAGCAGCGATTGGTAGTCGGGAGCACCCGTACCGTGTTTTGGAATATCTAGCCAAACATTGTCGTCATCGAAGGTGTTCTTGTAGGCATAGAAGTACTTTAGACTGCCCCGGCCACCCGAGCTGTCGAGATCCTTGTTCATCGAGGCATTCTGCTGATGACGGAAGACAATGCCCTCGCTGGGCCTGCATTCCCTCGACCCCTTGCGGCACTGGGTGCATTGGGGCTTCTTCTCGTCGCACTTCAGCTTCCGACTCCGGCACGTCAGACTGTGGCGAGACCACCATGGATGAGTCAGTATCGGGCGAGAGACCAAGGGCAGGAAGTGACATGAGTCCCACGCACCAGCCTGTTCGCGACCGCATGCCGACTGATGGCTACCGTCTGAGGAATGGCATTCGAGAAGCGACCTGGCACGACGGGAACAGGTACGAGGGCAGAGAGAGGGCGAAGCCGAAGATACGAAGAGCAGCGGCCGCCGACGTGGTCGAGACCGCACGTGCGAGGTGGGGGAGGGGGCGCGCCCGCGGGCGTTTGGGGGCGTGCGGGGAACCTTCCTTGCCGACAGCCCGAGTCCATGACGGCGCTTACCGGTCATGGACATCCCGAGACCCTCACGTTTCCATTCCTGCAGACACGGTCTTAAACTCTCTTTCACAAATCGTATGGTGGAAAGGGACAAAGTGCCCACCGCAAACCATTATATCATTACCGATCAACGGGTTATTTACATCCATGCTTGGTTCCGCAAACATAAAGGGAGGCGCCAGATTCGGCACAAAAATGTTATGGAGATCCCCTTCACCACGAGATATGGTACATGGGTGATGGAAAAGAAAAAAACTATTGACAGGCACAAGGCCTCGTTCGAACCGAAAATCGAGCAGGAAATAGAGAATATGGAGGGATCGAATCGAAGATATAAAAAGAGATCAAGAGAAAAAAAAGCCCAATCAGACACAGGGTATTACGACCGTTGCTTCCCAAGAACGCCATTCCCAAAGCACCGCCCAGAAGGATAAACAAGTCCTCATGCACGGAGACAGAGAAAAGGGGCCGCCGTGCGAAGCGGATTCAGTTGGCCGTCATACCTGAACCGCGCTGCCCCAGCGAGTTAAACAGATACTCGGGAGGCACGCGCCGCATACTGGTAGGCCGGTCAGTCCCGTACGTCTGCGGAGCGCGGACATAGCCCTGGCGGCGACGCTGGATCTTGTTGAAGATGATGCCGAGCAGCACGATCAGGAAGACACAGGCAAGCGAGAGACAGAACGATATGAGCACAACAATCCCGTCAGAAAGGTGCCCACCTGGAAAAAAAAATTTCGAGTTAGCAACCTGCAACCGCTGCAAGAAAAGGCATTAAACTTACCGCCACTGGTATAAGTGTTCTTGTTCTCGGTGAACAGCTCAGCGATGCTTCCCGGATGCCCACCGGCTGTCGAAGACAGAATAAAGGGAGTCAATGACGTCCCGTTGAACAAGGCAGCAGACGCGTTGCCAAAGTCCGGAATCACAAGCTGGCCAGTGATAAGGAGGAGCTGGTCCTTGTTAAGGAAGACCGTTTCATCGTGCTTTGTGTTTGTCGCAATGACCTGGATGCCACGGATGGTAGTACGGCCGCCAAAGATATTGCCAACAGAGCGGAACTGGGAGCCATCATAGCTAATCAGAAAGCTAGAGCCGTTAGAAGACTTGCCCGCAATCCAGAGGCGAGAAATATCCTCGGCGGCAGGACTGAGTGCGGTGACAGGTCCAGGAATAACATCAGGGGACGCTCCCTCCAAAGAACTCCAAGCCTGCTCCTTCGGGTCGTACGTTGCGATCATGGTATAGTTATTGGAGACCGTGAGGTTCCCAGCAGCAATCAGCCTCTCCTTGTTGGCCCATTTAAGCGTCGAGACCATGCCAAACAAACCTATTCCTGGTCTACTCCACTGGCCTGACGATGTGTCGAAGAGGCAGACTGTGGGGCACGGGAGTGATCCAGCTGCATCAAAAGTTCCTCCGAAATAGACTTCAGACGTGTCTGGACGGACAGCAATGGAATTAACAGCGACATTACTGCCGGTTAAGGGGGGAGGATGAGGTTTGACAAAGCTGGCGCCAGCAAGGTTATAAGCAACAAATCCATTCAAGTGGGATGTGCCTAGAGTCCCGGTGACGGTTCCACCAGCAAAGAGAATGTCTTTCTCGACAGCCAAGGTAAGAAAGGTTGAGTTGCTATCGACACCTTGAGGAAGGCCGGTGATGCGATCATTATTGGCGCCGTCCAGAAACATAAGGTTCTCGATCGTTGAGCCGTTGGTAGCAGTGGCGCTGAACTGACCTCCGAGGATGGTCAGGTTGCGGCCAGAGCCCTTATCGAAGATGCCAGTGATTATACCGGTAAAGTTCTGGCCTCCGATGTCCCTCTTAGTCAGAGACGAACCAGAGCCAGACGTCTTCCTTTGGATCTTAACAGGCAGAGGCTGAAGGGCGAGCTCATCCGAGTTAGTCAGAGACACAGCGCCGCTGGAGGCGATGCCATTGGACGCGATACTACCCGCAAGGATAGTCGTGTTTTTCGCCAAAGCAGTCGCGGTCAGCTGGCCGCTGAAGGCCATCTGGTAGACGTCAAGGTTTTGAAGCCAATTCTTCCGCGAGGGCACCCAAACAGCGAAGCCAGACACCGGGGTGGACGAGTTGTTACCGAATGGGAGAATCTGATCAAAGAGACCGCTGACGGCGACCACGGTCTCAGGAGTGTCTGATATGTTGAGTGAGAGGGACTGAATGGAAGTGACGCGGCCGTTGACACCTCCTCCTAGGGCCGACCACGCTTTCTTAGAGAAAGAGTACGCCGCGACGCCCCGTAGGTTACCGTTTCCACCCTTCGAGGTGTCAGTAAAATCACCCCCCACATACAACATATCATCCAGCACCAACATCGAGTTCACTTCCGAGTTCAGACCGCCGTCCGCCAGTGATGTCGCGTTGTCATCGGCGACAAACATGATATTTTGGAATCCCGAGCTCGAGAAATTCCCTCCAGCATATACGACACCGTCATGGATGGCCAAAGATGTTATCAACGCGGGAGAATTTAGCTGGGTACCTGCCTGATCGACTGGAGAGTCCGCAAAATCCTTGGTGGCGTTGTTATCGCCAGGACTGTACTCGTACAGGCCGTTCAGACCACCAGTCGACGAGATTAACTGGAAGCTGATTCGCGAAGCGACGACATTAATAGTTCCTTGACCAGCCACTGGAGTCAACGTCACACTGGAACGGAAAGTACTGCTGCTAGCATCAACATAGCCTGTGTATATCGTATCATATTTGTCGAAGTTATTTGTCTGATAGATCAGCGTCTGAAGAGGCGCAGCAGCTTGTGTGCCAGTCGCAAACGTTCCTGTTACATTGACGATGCCACGCGATTGACAAGTTCCATCTTGGATACATCCAGGAGTGAAAAGTTTCACTGTGTAATTGCCAGATTGTTTGATATCGGCCTCAAATGTCACAGAGGTACCAGCCGCATCGGAATCGGTATTAACCTGAGTACTGAGGTAGTCGGATGAGCTCTGGCCAGATGGTGCCACAGCCCACGATCCCGTCGTGGTGGCTTTGGAACCGAACGTAATATTTCCACATGTCGGTTCATTAAAATCGTTGACAGCATAGGCGTAGATATCTTGGCAAGTGTCAGCGAAACCCATCTGCTCATCTTTATATACGCTGCTACTTACCGTTTTGGAAAAGCTCCAATCCATTGAGACCAGCGCCCTGCCCGTACCAGTCCTCAATTTCCAGCATGAAACCTTTCATGCCGACAACATTGACAAAACGGAAATCACGGTATATTTCCTTCGTATCGTTTGAGAGCGGGCATTGGCGGTCACAGAACATATCCTGTCCGGATTCGGGATCGGTATAGGTCAGATTCATAATCCCGTTGTCCGGCAACCGCCTAAAGAGAAACGTTTTCGTGCCCCTCCCATCCAGATGAGTGTTGTACAAACGAAGCTTCGTCGGCTGAAACTCGAAATCCATATCTGCTCGCCAAAACCCAGGAGAATAGTCGTCAAGTAACCAAGTAATTCCAGCGCCATCCTGTCCGCTTGTCTGGCAGATGATGTTCCGAGGATTGCTGTATTGAGCGAGTGGTGAGATTGCGTCAGATGTGATTGTCGCGGTCTGAAGGTTGATGACCTGCTGATCCTTCTTAGCTGGAGTCGTCTCGTTGCCGAGACCGTCGAAGGAGCCCCCGAAGATGATGTGACCGTCATCAGCCTTCAATATCGATCTCACTGGTCCATTGAAACCACCAAACGATAGAGTTTTCCAGCTGGAGCCATCCCAGGCGGCCGCATTCGAGGAATTGCCAACTTTGAAGTCCCCACCGACGTACACCATGTTGGTATCCTGGTCGCAGAGGAGCGCCGACACCATCCCCGACAGCCCAGGGATAGCAGTGACACGGTTTGAAGCCGGATCAAACAACGCAATGCCCTGCGATTCGATGCCGCCCAAGCTTGTGAAATTTCCTCCGACAACCACACCTTCGAAGGTTCCATCCTTCCGCGTAAATGAGCACATTGCCAAAATATCCGCGTCCGCTGTCGCGAGGGTCGCAAGCACCCCGTTAGGGAGCGCTGTCACGAGCGACTGCGAACCATTGTTGATAGCGGTCTCCGACTGCTCCGCATATTGATATAGCGATATGGCATCAAAATCTCCGGTTAAGGCGACTCTTCCCAGCGGCGCGAGGTCAAGGTCGGGAAGGGAAATCGGTGTAAAGGATATTGCCTGTACGGTCGAAGACTCTCGACTCAGGAGAAGAGACCATAATCCAAGAATGGTCGAGAAGCCAGCCGCCGCGGGCCCTAACAGTGAGGAGGACCTCATTGCTTAGGGCGCGACGACAGACCGAGAAGGCCAGTTTTTATCAATCCACGATATCCGAATTCGAATCCGAGACAAGGGTCGACGGCAGGAGAGGGGAGCACGTAAGGGAGCACGCGGCGGTCAACACGACGTCGCGTGGGTCAGGAGAAAGAGCGGCAGACAAGGCAAACAAAACACTGGGGACAGGGAAAAAAAGGACCTCCTCGCTAAGCGACTAAAAGAGAGAGGTGGATGGAGGGTACGAAAAGAAGGGGAGGCAACGAATGAATGAGCGTGCGAAGTTGGATAAGCTGGATGGACAAGAGAGTGACATGGCACAAGGGGCGGCCGGGTGGATGTTCAGACTGAGCCTCAACCTCTGACTTAGGTGCAGATGAGATTACGGACGGGGGGCGGCCGGCTTGCGCAGCCAAGCGAGCCCGAGCGTGTCTGAGGGGCCGGCAGGGCCACAGCCCGGCTCGGACATACGTGTGTCCGGACAAATGATCGCCCGCACACGCGGAGCACGGCGGGGATGCCGCCCGCTGCGATCCTTTTGATCCACAGGTCGCCGATCCTTAGTGCAACGCTCAGTCTGCAGAGCAAAGGATATGGAGACCATCGCAGAGCGAAGGCGCTCCATCTGTTCCTACATAACATCTCAAGCTGTGGAGTACTCCAGGCGGGGAACAGTATGCCCGTACTGCGTTCCCGGACAATCCGAGTTCGCGTCCAGATCTGCCCCCTTGGGAAGAGAATCGAGTTTGGTTGTTAGCTATGTGACAGAATCACTGCACTTGAGAAACATGCTGATATGGCGCAAAAGTATCCCTTGACTGTGAATGAAATTCTCGCTACTACAACAGAATACATATATCCGGACAGTTGGCTATCGGTTAAACTAATGACATTTAACTACACGATTTAAGTACAGCATGTTCTATTCCATGAATAGAGTCGGGATCAGATCTTGCACAAAGAGCACAGTGTAACGACAGGCCTAAACAACTAGACCAGAGGGTCGTTGAGTTTATCTTGAAGACAGAAAACAAGGGGTGAGCAAGGATATGATCAGCAGGCCTTGGGTTACTAGCAATGTAGGATGTCTGATTGCTATATGAGTCCACCACGAGGGTCGGAATCTATCTGAAAAGAGCGTTATTATATCCATGCTGCCTTCCCTGGGTTCTTGGGGATCATAGATGGGATCGTAGTCCTGGATCGTTAGGTTAGATCATAGGGTTGGATCGTGGGATCGGATCGTGGAGTTGGAGCGTAGACTATCCGTCACGTGATCTCCTTCCTAGGCCGTAACACACAGATGGGACATCTAAAATTCACAGACCTCAATATGAAGATATCAAGTGCTATCGCTGTATAATATCTCATTATGAAATCGCCAGCCTTCTCATCAAAATCATAAAAATCAGTGCAAGTGACAATATATGGTAACAATTCACACGCTCAGATTATCAAAAATACGGAATCGAAAGACGCCAACCATTTCTGGTAAGGACGTGCAAAATACAACAGTAAGGCTTACAGAAACTATGCCACCTGATAGGGCCTGATGGAGATCTCACAGTACAGATTCTGTATAGACCTATTGTACCAGCTACCCACGCGAAAACCAAGGCACATTGTGGAAAGCTGCTACCTTGACATCGCAGGCTATATATGTGGGTCTTGTTGCAGGCTGCGGTGATCTAGGAGTACAGGCCCAAGAAAATAAAAAGAAAGTCGTAATCACAGTAGATGATATCATAACTGCCATACATTCAGTTAAAGCATAGAATACAGGATTTGGGAACGAGTACATTCAGGCACACTTGTCAGCCCTGCAATTTGGGTAGCAATGCCCGCTATATTAACCTGGCTTGTGCACGATGCGCTAGGTAGCAAGGCTAGTAATAATAGGTGAGCTTGGAGCCGTTTTTGTTAGGGTTTAGCTTCAAGATCTCCAGCGCTCCGTGAAGCTGTGATCTTTTGGCAGAGGCCAGATATATAGTACGCGACACATCACGGCTGAGACAGAGGAAGCTTGCCGCATTATTTGGTGCCGAGATTTCCTTAGGAAAAGCTAGCCCTATGCCGCTGTGGTTTCTCGGTCTGTCAGTCATGGAAGTCGATAGAAAGGACATAACCATGTGTAAAAATCACAAGTAGCATCTGCTTGCCTGTCTTTGATCTGATATATTGTGCTTGCATATTGATTTGGAAGTGCTCAAGGTTAATAAGGCACTACCACTGGTTCTTGGAGCAAAGCTTGGCAAGCTAGCGCGGTCGCTGCGACAAGTGGCGGAGGCCTGCTCCTTCCGAAGGACCTCTTGCCGCGCCGCGCCCGGACCAACAGCCGCGCGCCTCAACGCGAAACTCTGGAAATTGTTCAAAAGAGCTTAAGCGGGCAGCTCTCACTAGCCAACGCTCAGTCACATCATTCCCATACGACCTTGCTGCCTTTCTCCCTGTCCCGGCGCTGCTTTCGACCTCTCCAATTTACTTTTTTTTTAGAAGTTCCCCGTTTTACCTTTTCTGCAGTTTACCAGGTTTCGGTTCCAGTACCTCTCCGCTATGTGAGCTCGTCTTCTGCTATCGATCTAGGCATAGAATCCTACAGGCTAACATTGTTCATAGGGAGAGCTTCGATAACATCTACCTCGACCTCTCGAAGCAGCCGGGAAAATGCAAGCTTGCAGAAAGCGGCATGGGTTGGCGACCCGTGGGTGGAGGCGATACATGGACCCTTGACAGCAGCAACATCGGCGCGGCGCAGTGGAGTCGGGCGGCGAAGGGTTATGAGCTGAAGATTCTGTCCCGCTCATCTGGCGTCATTCAGCTGGACGGTTTCGAGCAAGAGGTGAGCTCCTACAGTTCGCTGTCTAAGGTTGGCCTGGCGGCTTGGGGCATTTCTAACTGGACGCCGTATTTCCCGTCTTATTTAGGACTTTGATCGCGTGAGCAAGGCGTTTAAGCTTTGGTACGGCATCAACGTCGAGCACAAAGAACACTCACTTCGTGGATGGAACTGGGGCAAGGCCGAATTCACCAAGGCCGAGCTCGCGTTCAACGTTCAGAACCGTCCTGCGTTCGAGATTCCATATACCGAAATCTCCAACACCAACCTTGCCGGAAAGAATGAAGTCGCTGTCGAGTTTGCTCTCTCCACAGATGCCCAGGCGAACGGCGCACGCCCCCGCCGTGGCCGGAAGGCTGGTGCGGGCCCAGATGAGCTTGTCGAGATGAGATTCTATATCCCGGGAACTGCCGTCAAAAAGGAAAAGGGCGAAGAAGACGAGAAAGAAGAAGAGGGGGAAGAGCAGAATGCTGCAAACCTCTTCTACGAGACACTGATGGAGAAGGCGGAGATTGGAGATGTTGCGGGCGATACGTTCGCCACTTTCTTGGATGTGCTGCATCTCACACCAAGGTTTGTGTTGTCCGAAATCTTTCCTGGAAATTTGATATTGACCCGAATTGCAGAGGTCGGTTCGATATCGATATGTACGAGTCGTCTTTCCGGTTACGCGGTAAGACATACGACTACAAGATTCAGTACGCATCGATAAAGAAGTTCTTCCTGCTACCGAAGAACGACGACACCCACACCCTCATCGTCTTGGGTCTTGACCCCCCTCTCCGCCAGGGTCAAACCAGATATCCTTTCCTTGTTATGCAGCTGAAGCTGGACGAGGAAATCAGCCTAGAACTCAACATGACACAGTATGCATCCAATCGGCCGTACAGTTTTTATATCTACAGCTCACTAACTTTATTCTAGAGAGTTATTAGAGACTCGTTACAAGGATAAGCTGCAGCCTCGCTACGAAGAGCCGATCCACCAAGTGATGGTGAAGATCTTCCGAGGACTGTCAGGAAAGAAAGTTATTCTGCCATCTAAAGACTTCGTCAGGTCAGCATCCCATTTAAGAGAATTTCCTGCTCATTTACATGATGAATCTTATATTACTTCTTTTCCCGGCACACGTTCATCAAGAAGGCAAAGGACGCTTACTAACCCTAACAACAGTCATCATGGGCACAGCGGAGTCAAGTGCTCGATCAAGGCAAATGAAGGTCTTCTGTTCTGTCTGGACAAGAGTTTCATGTTCGTCCCGAAGCCGGCCACCTATATTCAGATCGAGAACATCTCCGTCATCACCATGTCTCGTGTCGGCGGCGCTGTGTCTGCCAGCAGAACGTTCGATATCACCATTAGCCTGAAGGGCGGAATGGGAGAGCATCAATTCAGCAATATCAATCGGTATGATCACCTTTGGGTAATCTATAAGTATCCATGTGCTAACTCGCCCACAGGGAAGAGCAACAGCCTCTGGAAGAATTCTTCAAAGCTAAAAACATTCGGTTCAAGAACGAGATGGTGGACGATGTGAGTGTTCCTACAGCTCTTTGTTTACCCCAACTTCTGTATGTACAAGTGTTGCTGATTCTTCTTAGTCGTCCGCACTCATTGCCGCGGCTCTCGACAACGACGAGCTCATGGCCTCCAGCGATGAAGAGGGCGGAGGCCGTGTGACGCGCGGCTCAGCAGACGAAGACGAGGAGTCTGTCGACGAAGACTTCGAGGCGGAGTCCGAGTCGGAAGTCGCAGAGGAGTACGACTCGCAGCATGAAAGCAGCGGCACCGACAGCGACGCCGAGATGGAAGATGCTTCGGGCAGCGCCGTGTCAGAGGACGAGGAAGAAGAAGAGCGGCCGAAGAAGAAGACCAAGGTTGGCAAATAGACGCTGGGAAATTTATGAATGCAGGAAGGGGGCTAGTCCCGAGAAGTTTGGTACGAGCGAAGCCATAAGTGCAAACCGAGATAAAGATAATGCGTCCATAATATTAAATACCTTGCAGAGATGGAGAGTTTTGCACTTTGGTCTGGAATGGTCGGTTCTGGTGCTGAATACTTTTTGCTCTTTTGCTCTTCTAGTCTGCTGTGTGTACGTACCACGAAGCGAATGGGCATCGATTGGTTGGGCTGTACGTCTATGCTCTATGAGTTGTGTGTTTGAACCTGCTACTTGATGATGTCTTCCGATATTGAAAGGGGAGGCTGCCTATAGTAGTAGTTTAAGCGTCCTGTTGCAATGAAATTGCTCATTATGCCTTTTTTTTCAGGAGCATACCAGGAACAGGAGCAAACGTCAATGGGTCGACTTTCTGGCATAACCGGGCAAGGTTTGTATGCAGTACAGTACATATGATCAGCGGACAAAATCCCAAGTCAAGGCGCATTAGTGTACGAATGTCAGCTCAGATCTGAATCCGATGAGGATCATAGACTTCCCGTGCTGTACAGTAGGAATCCGCTCCGACGGGCATCTGTATGATGCTTGGCAAGATTGGCCCAAGCCCCTTCTCGTGAGAGCGGGATTGAGACTGCCATACGCTTATTATCGCTGGCACTTCTAAGCGCATTGTTTTCTGGTGTAGAGTTTATAGTAGCGTCGATCTTCGCCATTTGCCTCGCAGACTGGGGAGCGCATGTATGGATGTCAGCATCACCAGCCGTTGGGTTTGACTTGACGTAGTTCGTGCGCCCAGCGTCGGTCGACGATCAGGCCAACAACCGTCGACGGGGTGCATCGCATTAATTAATTGGGCGGGTGTCAATGTGTCAAATGTGCCATGACAGAATCGCGCGCGCGGGGTTGGGAAAGGTTCGGTTCCAGGACCAGCTATAGCCATGTCTTAAAGCATGGACTCGATTACTATTATTCCTGCATCTCGCGATAATCATACTTAGTTCCATCGATCACTCGATCTTGGTATGTGTGTGTGTTGGCCTGAGGGTGAGCGGTAGTGTGTTTGACTGGGCAGATGCCAGACACATGTAACCAAAAATAACGACCCACATTATTCCACACGGGCGGGCGGACCATCCCCGACTCGGACCAGGACGCAGAAACCACTGCGGCTGCCGTGGATCGGAGTGGACAAGTTTCAACCGTCAACAAGCAGAGACGACGACCGCGTGAGAGGAGTACGTACGGTAGTAGAAGAAGAACGCATCATCGTGGAAGTGGGGGGAAGAACACCCGTCAGGTGATCGGGATAAGCTCGTCGGCGTTATCGTCTTTCATCAAAACTTCCAGGTTGCACAGCACGATCGCACAGAACGGCTCTTTTTTTTTGCTGTGCCCCAAGCTAGCTAGCTCGACGAGGCCAGAGGGCCGGCCGGGCCAAGCGGTGATCTTCGCCCGGCAACGAGCAAAGAGGTTGAGGCTTTGAGCCATGGCCCGATACTGCTTAGGCCCGCCGTGTGCGACGGCAGCGATTGGTGGGGGGCGTCCAAGACCCAAATTGCTTTGAGGTTCGAAGCGGCTTACCCCTGGCTTTTTTTTCCCCTGAGATGCTGGACCTGAGGAACGGAGTAGTAGAGAGAACGGAGTAGGGAGTCGTGGGTGTACGGAGTACTGCGTAGGAGAGGTACGGAGTACGGAGAGGGAACGGGAGGAAGCAGGAGGAAGATGAGAGACGGGAAAAACGGGGCCTTACAGGGATAGTAGCCAGCAGCACGGTTGAGCATGCTGGGCGTCCTGGCACTGCTGCATCTGCTGCATTCCATTGGGAGGCATATCCGCGTCGTACGTGTAGACAGCAGCTCCTTTATGCCCTTTTGTGAGCTTTGCCCTGCTGGTGGTCGGAAATTTGGAGTGGCAGAAGGAGGCCCAGACGCTTGTTGGCTCTCCACGCACCGCCATCCCCAGCAGCACGCGAAGAGCCCCTTTCTGCCCTCGCCGCCCGGGACAAGGCCCGGCGTCCGCCCTAAGCAATCCATCCCAGAGCGTCCGGCTCCTCCAGCCAGAGCACCGTCTCTTCCCTCCCGACCTCCTCCACCCTCTCCGCAGGTCCAGACGTCCTCATCTTTCTATCGTCCTCCCCCGTTCTCCTCCTTCGTTTCCACCTCGACTTGACCGTCGTCGCTCTCTCCTGCACACGTCCACGCGGTGCTCGAGATTGTCCCCGTGAGGTCCAGTCGCTCTGTATCGGTGATCGACTAGACTCTCACCCTTACTCAGGACAAACGGCCGCAAGGTATGTGACCCCGAGCTTCTTCACTACCACACCGCCAAATGGTCTGGTTTTGCACAGCTCCATCTCTCTGTGGTAGTTGTCTGCGGCTCTCACAGACCTTCCCCCAGATGAGGGTGTCTTTTGACAGTCGTTCCCCAGAGCCATTGCTAACGCAGCAGGTGCGACTCGATCAGGGGAAGTTCACCACGTTCTCTCCACGACTTCACTTTCCTCCTACGCTCGTTACCACCTAGACTTGACTGCTTCGTTTGAAGATGGGTAAGCTCCTCGCCATTGTTTACACGATCCTCCATCATCATCACCACCACCATCACCACCGTCATCTATCTCCCCTACCCCCCGTGATTGGGAAAGTCGTCTTCTGTTCGCTTGCCCGCGAGTTACTTCGCATCAATTGCCGTGGTTGGGAAAAGCATGGGCCGTCCAAAGTATCGAATCGTGGAGGTTGTCCCTAGTCCCGACTGTGGGAACCATGGACGCCCGGCTTCTAGGCCCAGAGTCCCGCGACTCGATAGCCCTTCGTCCTACACACCCACCCTGGGATCTAGATCGCCAACAAGCGACGAGCGAGATTCTGACCCGCATGCTGACTCCCCTTTTGTTGATCCAGCCACTCCCGCGAACGGTTCCGCATCTGCATCTGCTGCCCGCGCCTCGCCCGCGCCCAGCACAAGCAGCAAGCCCTCCTCCCCCTACGTCGAACGCAGCAACCCAATGGGATCAGGAAACACCCAGACGGTCGCCTCCAAGGACCCAAAAGCAGTCGCCCAGGCTGCCACAGACATGAAGAATGTCGTGCGCAGGAAGTTGACGGGTTACGTTGGTTTTGCGAACCTGCCCAACCAGTGGCACCGCAGGAGTGTTCGCAAAGGATTCAACTTCAACGTGATGGTTGTTGGTGAGTGAAAGACGAAAGAAGGCAAAAAGAGAGAGAGAATACGTTCAATTGACGGTGTGTCAGGTGAGTCTGGATTGGGAAAGTCGACCCTTGTCAACACGCTCTTCAACACGTCCCTCTACCCTCCCAAGGAGCGTAAGGGCCCCAGCCACGACATCATCCCGAAGACTGTGTCCATCCAGTCGATCAGCGCGGATATCGAGGAGAACGGTGTCCGCCTCCGCCTGACCGTTGTGGACACTCCCGGATTTGGAGACTTCGTCAACAACGACGAGTCCTGGCGTCCGATCGTCGAGAACATCGAGCAGCGCTTCGATGCCTACCTCGAGGCGGAGAACAGGGTCAACCGTTCGAACATCGTCGACAACCGTGTGCACGCTTGTATTTACTTCATCCAGCCGACCGGCCACTCGCTGAAGCCGCTGGACATCGAGATGATGCGCCGACTACACACCAAGGTCAACTTGATCCCTGTGATTGCCAAGGCGGACACCCTGACGGATGAAGAAGTCGCCCTGTTCAAGCAGAGGGTATGAGACCAGCTTCCGCGACGTTATTTTGTTTGTTCCCCATGCTGATTGAGTTTATATAGATCCTCGCCGATATCAAACACCACAACATCCAAATCTTTGAGAGCCCCCGTTATGAGCTCGATGACGAGGAGACAATTGCTGAGAACCAGGAGATTATGTCCCGGGTGCCTTTTGCCGTCGTTGGAGCGAACACTGAAGTCACCACTCCGGACGGTCGCAAGGTCCGCGGTCGTCGCTACCCGTGGGGTATCATCGAGGTCGACAACGAAGAACACTGCGATTTCGTCAAGCTCCGCCAGATGCTCATCCGCAATCACATGGAAGAGCTCAAGGAGCACACCAACAACGTTCTCTACGAGAACTACCGTTCCGAGAAGCTTACCCAGATGGGAGTCGCCCAGGACCCAAGCGTGTTCAAGGAGGTCAACCCGGCGGTCAAGCAGGAGGAGGAGCGTGCTCTGCACGAGCAGAAGCTCGCCAAGATGGAGGCAGAGATGAAGATGGTATTCGAGCAGAAGGTCAAGGAGAAGGAGAGCAAGCTGAAGCAGAGCGAGGAAGAACTGTACGCCCGACACCGCGAGATGAAGGAGCAGCTGGAACGGCAACGTGCGGAGCTGGAGGAGAAGAAGGCCCGCCTGGAAAGTGGAAGACCCATCGAAGAGAAAGGAAAGAGAAAGGGCTTCTCTCTTCGTTAAGCCCGAGAAACCTGAACCCGACGGTTCCACGCCGGGTACAGATGACATGGATCATCGATGGTATGGATTGCCATGGGATGAACCTGCCGGAGGTTCTACGTCTCATTTCTCGCGTCTGTCGACCGATCGAGCGCTCTCTTTATATCCCATTTCCCTTTATGTTTCCTGCTTCCTGTTACCGACGCTCTTTCACCTCTCCTTTTTCCCGTATCTCTTTCCGGTAACGACTTTATTTTATCGGGCGAGCCGAAGGAAAAAAGAGTATCTTAGCAAAATTAATATCCACGGGGGGTCGACTAGGAGATGAGCTGGGCTATCCGAGCTGCTCTGCATGCTTGTCCGGTGGGTAGATGTGACTGCAAGACAGGGTACACGGGTGCAGGACTGCAGACTGTTCAACCTTCGATTGCCCCACGTCTGCCTTTTTTTGCTTCTTTGTCATGTACTTTTTGTCTATGTTATACCTCTATTCCGCCCTTTCTTCCCGTTGTGTCTTTTTTCCGCTACACTTTTTTTTTATTGAACCCACCCCACCCAACCATCTTTCTGGCGATTTTCTTTGTCTCTGTGTCGCTTTTCGTTGGTGCGCTCGCCTTGTCTCAGTTCTACCTCTTGCGCTCTTCGGGTAGATAATGTACCTAGGTTGTGGTTGAAATAATGACGAGGTTGAGTTCATAAGTAGTATGTTGTAGGAATGGCATTTCAACTTGTGGTCGAGACATGAAATGGGACCTTGTAATGACCTGATTTGATACTCGCAGGTGTGCCTAGCCCACTGGCGTCATTCCGTCCAGACCTTAGTATCTCTGTAGGGTATCTCCGCCTTGCTGGGTAGGTAGATACGTATATAGACTATTTCTTTCCCCCTCCCCCTCCAACACTATCTAGCTACTCCATAGAACTTAAGATTGGCCAGAATAATAACATCATGCCTGTCTATTCTAATCTAGTATGTAACATGAATCCAGTTATGTCTGATAGAATCACTCATGGATAGCATGGAATGGTATGTGGTAAGTGCTTGGGTAAAGTACATACACCTATATCTGTCTACGTTTTATGTGGACTTGACTTGCTTTACTTTAATAGCGAGGACAGACTAAGAAGTCATATCTACCTGAGATGTAGAATGGAAAGAGGGCTACTCTCCTTGCCAGGGCGGATAGAAATGCCCAAATCCCCTTTTATCTTACCAGCAGCAAGTCCTGGCAGAAGGGAATTGTTCAGACCGCAGAGCTGACTGTCCATCCAATCACCCAGACAACCCTGAAAGCAGGAATCAAAAGTCGTTCCGGAGACAGAAACACGACAGAAGGTTCCGGCATACTCACCCGCGGCAACCAAAGATGCGAGGGGGGGCGGGGGTACGTGAATCTCAAGACGTGTGTCGTGTCTGGCCTGTTGATGATTTCTTTCTCATTCTCATTCTTGTAGTCATCAAAATAAGCTTGTGACTTTCACACCTGTTCCTGTTGTCCATAGCATCTTTCATTCGCTCTATCTGCATCTCAAGGCTCCCTGAACCACCATGTGCAACCTCCCCAGTTATGAGATATACCTCGGCTGCGGCTGCACGATCAACACCGGCTTCAAGTACGCCCTGCAGTGGTGTGACGCGCCCAACGGTATCCCCTTCCCAGACCTCGAGATCTTCAGAGAGGAGCCGGGGAGGGTCCCCGGCCGCGCCTGCGACGAGGACAGATGGACCTTCTCCGAGGTCGTGATGCCGGGCGTGTGTCCCCAATGTGAGCATGACAGGGCCGTCCGGCGAGACGGTCCGGGAGTGATGGTGGAGCGCACCATATACAGCTGTGGCCACATCAGGCTTTGTCCTCTGCCTGCGACTTTCCACGACTATTGCCGCTATAATCCGGAGATCTTGGTGAGTCCTAACCGCTGTGCTGAGTTTCGCGCTCCTGCTTCTGATATTGATATACGTGCACGGACACAGCAAGGGCAGGGTCAAGGGCCGAATCAGGAGGCTTCAGACAATGCCGACTCCGACTCCGACGAACAGCAGCCGACGGTGACATGTTACTATTCGCGGCCAGAGCAGAAAAAGAATTTTTCTGTCGTCGAGGAAGACCTTGGAGCATGGCACCGCGAGCGATCGGCATGGGTACTGGACACTGAACGGCTGCGACAGACCACCTTCGTCAAGGACACCAGGACCGACAAGCGGTGTGGGAACTGTGACAGGGATGCATGGCTGAAGCTGTGGGATGAGATGGCGATGGATGAGCTGGAGAAGGAGAAGACGGGGTATAGGAAGCGGGCGCCCAGGGCGATCCAGGTGTTTCTGCCCGAGAAGAAGTTTTTCCCTGATACGGTGGCCGTGCGCTGTTCGCCGGAGCCTGAGCCTGAGAGAGCGTCGAAGGCGCCACCAGAGGAATTCGTAGAGCCTGAATGGCAAGGCTGGGAGGACGCGGATATGGAGGATGCTTGAATTCGGCAGTTCTGCAGCTGCAATTGGGATCTTTTGTTTTGGACATATGGCTCCTTTTTTCTTTTTTCCCTAGGTATGCAACATGTGAGAACCAGGCATGGTTTCGAGTTAAGTTTGTTGTCTCTTGCTAAGTTGTCCCGGATTGGACTGGATATGACATTGACTGAGGGCCTTCGTCACCTATCTTGCGGTTAGTGATCATAGGACGGCTGTTTGCTTACAAACAACGGAGAAGATGTCTGTTCATGGCGTGCTAGGCATATGCATATCTCAAATTCTTTTGGGAATTCGTGATTGCTCACGGTGACAGATAATGTATAAATGCATTCAGGTCGAATTGAAAAGTGCCAGCTGGAGTTCCGCCTCTATGGGGGCTGCAACTAGTAGGACAAGGATCCTGAAGCAAACATGTCTGTCAAATCATGGAGGCCACCGGTAGTTCGAGAGTCTCAAGGCCAGGATAGGTATATAGTTCTTATGTACCTGCGGGACCAGAGAGCAAGCGGGCATCGGGAAGCGGATACGGCAAGAGATGGTATGCCAGAATCAGTAACCTCCGGTCCGTCCATGGAACAGTTGGGTGAGCAAGCGCCAAGAGGAGGAGAAGAGAGCTGTCACTGGGCCGATGGTGACAAGATACCGTCTCCCGCGGATCTGCCATGGCATGCCACCGGCGCAGGGCGGAGGTGTTTGAGGAGTGGTGATTGCACGGATGATAGACGTCACCGCGGCTCAGCGCGCACGGGGCCGAGCGCTGGCGGCGAACAGACCACCTGCCAGCTTCCGCGCGCCAAAAACTCCCGCCAGCCTTCGGATATCTGTCATCTCCCAGCTTCTTGCCCGCGACGCCGTGCGGACGCTCGACCGGATCCCGCTGACCTGCGCCCTCGTCAGTGTCTGGTGCTGCTTGGTGTTTCGTATAGCTCACCGCTCCTGTTTTCCCCCAGCGCAGCTCTCCTCTCCGACACCATGCCTCCTCCACCTCCGGCGAGCTTGCCTCTGGGCGAGAGGCTCAAGGCCCTGGCCCAGACCCTGCAGTATGTGTGCCCCGGTGCAACCGCGGCTTGGTTCTGCTTCATTTTACTGACAATGCAATGACAGATTTGCCTGGTTTGTTGGGTATGTCTCAGTCCTTCTCGCTGCAGAGCCCCAAGCTCCAACCGTCGGTCAATGAGCATCGATGATTTACACCTTGATGCCTCCGGCACCTCCATCCTTTCGGAGGAAATTGGAGTTCCATCGAATGTAGCAGATACTGACAATTCGCAGCCACTTGACCCTGCTCCTCTCCGTCTTCCGCTATCTGCTGTCGTACATCACCTTCAACTACTACTCCCCGATAGCCCTGGCTTCGTATCGCGTGGCGTTCATTGCGGCCGCTGCGACCTATGGCATCGTGGTGTACAAGCAGTACTTTGCGCGCGGGCGCCTGACAGGAAGTCCCGTCAGCATCGCCATGAAGCTTGCTGGCGACGAGAACGTTCAGTATCTCGGTAAGTGATTCTGCTTAGTTCCAGGGACCCTGAAAATGCCAGCTCATGCAATGTCAGCAATGGCGATTGTCTGGCTCTACTCCCGCCAGATCCCGTTGGCCCTCCTGCCCTTCAGCGTGTACTCCGTCTTCCACGTTGCGACCTACACGAGGACCTACCTGATCCCGACTTTGCAGCCGCAGCAGGGTGCCGCGGGCGCGATTCCCTCCTCTCCAACTTCTCCCAAGCCGACCGGCAGGCAGTCACCCCTGGCTGATAGCATCGGAAAGTTCATCAAGAGATACTACGATGCCAGTATGGCTCTCGTCGCTTCGCTCGAGCTCTCGCTTTTGCTCCGCCTGGTCCTGTCCGCCCTTACTTTCTCCCGGGGAAGCTGGGTCCTGCTGCTGGCGTACCTGTCCTTTTTCCGCGCTAGATACGCCCAGAGCTCGTTTGTCCAGAACGCCGTCGCTCACGCCACCGCGCGGGTCGACACGTTTGTTTCGCACCAGAGCACTCCTCCAGCGGTCCGCCAGGGATGGGAGACATTCAAGGGCATTGTCCGCCAGGCCTATGATGCCACGGACGTGAAGCGCTATACTGGTGGCTACGGTGCTACGCCCAAGAAGCCTCAATAAAGCACCATCCAAAACTGGGGTGCGATAGCTGGGATTGGTAAAGTGGAGTCTCTCGCGAGACCATGCCAGCTTCGCTTCCGGATCAGACACCTCCAGTGACAGACGATTGAAGATGACCGCCGACGACCACTTTCACGATATTGTATCAGCTGGGAAAGCGCATGGGGAATGTGAGAATGTCTAACGATGTGTATTGGAGAGCGACAACGCAACTGTTTTCGGCAAATTCCAATCTGCGAGACGGAGCTTGTAGTTTTAGAGCCTGGCAACGAAGGTACTGTAATTGTCTCATTTTAACTTGGAACCCATCGGCAATGATCATGACCATGGCAGCTCTTTCATAGCTGATAGCACCTTTGCTTCTTTTCTCAATTGGCTAGCCTATGGTGTTTGCTTTTCTTCTATGTTTTTGCTTTGTCCCTTTGATCTACATATAGTGCGGAGCATGCGGGATCTGGATTTTCATTCTACAGGGTAGCTGCGTGATGTGAGGCAGAGACAACTGGAGAGGAGCCTCCTGGATCCGAGACAGATTCGCGAGTTTTAATGAAAGACAGCCTTGGTAATGGTAGACTTTGTGATGATAAATTGCGAATTCTCCCCTCGTGTACTTTCAGTACGAGTAGACGCTTGGCCCGACGACCTGGCGGAGAAACGGCAACACCGAGCCCGGACCCGGAGTCGCCCAAAATTTTGGAGTCTCCGAAGTGTGACCGCGAATCGAGAGAAACGCAGAATTAATTGGCACCCCTCCTTTGACCAGAGACAGCTGTACAATGTCTTCGTTTCCACCTCCGTTCTCTCATTAGATCTCCTCCTCTCCCCTCCCGGTTTCATTTGACCCCCGGCGGGGTGGCGTCCTTTCGTCATCGCCTCGCCGCAGCGTCTTCCATCTGTCCTGCTAGCCCAGTCCGCACCGCGATACGGGCTGCGACACCTCGGCCATGAGTCTGTCCTCGCGGGTATTCAGTCTCTTTACGTCTGCGGCGCCGGCGACATCAACGACAGACTCATCAACGCCTTCCCCTCCCTCGAACGGCAGCAGCAAAAGCGGCGGCTACATCGATTCTGCGACGACGACGACGACGACGACGACGACGGGAAGAAGCGTCCAAGATGGCGTCCGGACACAGGCAAACTCTCCGCTCGAGAAGACGGTCCCTGCAAAGGAAATGCTGGAGGATGAGTACCGTCCACCGTATCTGCATGTATGTCTAGTGTTGCGTTCGCCGTGTTGTCTCTGAACGGGACCTGGGCCATGATCTTTGAATTGTGGCCCTGGGTGAGATCCAATTCAGATATGAAAGATGGGTCGCTGACCGGCCGATGATAACAAACTACAGGCCATGCTCGCCGGCGGTATTGGCGGAACCAGCGGCGATATGCTCATGCACTCGCTAGATACGGTCAAGACGCGACAGCAGGGTGATCCCCATATTCCTCCCAAGTACACCTCGATGTCCCAATCGTACATGACGATCCTCCGGCAGGAGGGGATCCGTCGTGGACTGTACGGTGGTGTGACTCCCGCGCTTATCGGCTCCTTTCCCGGCACGGTCATATTCTTCGGCGTGTATGAGTGGAGCAAAAGGCATATGCTAGACGCGGGGGTTATGCCGAGCGTGTCGTATCTGGCTGCTGGTATGTGGGAATGACCTTTTTGGGGCGGTCGTCTATGCGGTCTTCTTCGCGGCATCAGCTCTGATATGTCTCCAGGTTTCCTTGCGGACTTGGCCGCGTCGGTTATCTATGTCCCTTCGGAGGTTCTGAAGACTCGGTTACAGCTCCAGGGCCGCTATAACAACCCATACTTCCACTCTGGTTACAACTACCGGTCGACGGCAGATGCGTTTCGGACCATCATCCGCCAGGAGGGCTTTTCGGCTTTGTTTTACGGCTACAAGGCAACGATCTTCCGAGATCTGCCATTCTCTGCTCTCCAGTTTGCGTTCTACGAGCAGGAGCAGAAGCTTGCCAGGCAGTGGGTGGGCTCCAGGGACATAGGGCTCGGGCTGGAGATCCTGACGGCGACCACGGCGGGCGGTATGGCGGGAGTCCTAACCTGTCCGCTGGACGTCGTCAAGACCAGGGTCCAGACGCAGCAGAACCCGAGTGGCCCGGAGCCTGCCCTGCGCTCTGGTACGCACTCACTGGCGCAGGATGCCCCCAAGCAGCAGGCGGGCCAGCCGTCCGCGTCTGGCCTGCGGACGCAATCGCGGCCCATCTCTGCCTCGACCCCTGCCAAACCCGGGGCCCAAGTGCTGGACACGTCGTCCGTGTTGACCGGTCTGAAGGAGATCTACAAGTCAGAAGGCCTGATGGGGTTGTTCCGCGGCGTGGGACCGCGAGGGCTATGGACCAGCGTGCAGAGCGGCACGATGCTGGTGCTGTACCAGTACCTAGTGAAGAAGCTGGATGCGTATCAGCAGAGCGTGGAGGAAGCCGGATTAATGACCAAGGCTGGATGATTTTGACGCCTTTTTCCTTTTTGATTTTCTCAAGCGTGAGCTTAGACTTGGAAAGAAAAGAGACAGCCCTGTACCATATCGCATCGGCCAGCACAGGGGCCGGACAGGAGCACATAGCACGGCGGGGGGCATGTTCGGCGTTCCGGGAGGTGGTCTTTCTTTGTTTCGGTCGTCTACAAGCATCTGATCGGATCCTCCCGATAGAGCGTGTATTCTATATAGAGCTGTCTGTACTATACCATAGGATGGACTGGAATAGATATATCCCTTCTACTGTATGCGCTTCTTTGGATGGCGGGCGTTGCTTGGGGTGCGGGCGACAACACACGCTAGGCGGGCGATGTAAACAACGTAAACTCAGCGGCCCCACGAAGCTCGTCACCCGCCGCCCCGTCTGTGTCTCCTCTACTTTGTTGCTCTCCCCCGGGGAAAGAAGCCATCTCGATCTCCTCTGTCTGCGTTTTTTCTCCTCGCCTGCACCGCTCCTTGCCGGCCCTCCCAGACTCTGTCCAGCCATTGTCGTTGTCGCATGGTCTGCGCGATCCAGGGCCGTCCTCCAGCCACCCACCATGTCTACCGCCATCACCTACCTGCATAACCTTCGCAAGACCGAGCTGGTCGCGCTCGCGGAGAAGTCGGGACTGCCAGAGTATGTCGTGCTCGTTTTTGTTTCTCCCTGCTGGACCTTGTTTCGCCTCTTTTACTGACTGAGCCCTGCACCAGCTACAAGGACTACAAGAAGGCGGATCTCGAGACCGCCCTGCACGAGCACCTCAGTGCGAACCAGTCCGAGTTGAGCACAAACGAGGCATTCGCGGACTACTACAAACGCCTGTCGCAGCCCGTGCGTCTCGTGTCCCCGACCAAGAGAGACCTCAAGGCCGATGCGACTGCATCCGGCGACGAGGCGAAGAGGCCTTCGCGCCGCAAGTCAGCCCGGAGTCCGACCAAGCTCACCAAGGACGAGGTCGAATCCACCACGTACGTTATATCATTGTTGTTCTTGACCCTGTGCGCGCGCTCTGGTTTCGGGCGTGTCGCATTTGGGTTTCTACTGCACTGCGACAGACCCAGGACTGACTGCGATATCACAGAGATGAGACCGATTCTGTTGATCTGAGCAAGACCTCCGCTGTGTCCCCGTCTCCCGTGCCCGCGCAGACCCCGGGCCGCCTGGCGCTCTCCGCCTCGCTACCGCCATCCCCGGCGGCGGTGACCGAGGCGATCGATCGCCAGACGACCAGGGCCCGCAAGAGACTGCGGGACGCGTGGGCCGCATCGGGCATCTCGCAGCGCTCCAACGCCCTCCGCTCCGCCCTGAGCAGCGCGAAGTCGATCGAGAACTTGATCCTGGCCGTCGAGGCGTTCAGCCTGGTCAAGGAACTCGTCCCGCTGCGATTCCTGACCACCGTGCCCGCAGTGAAGGCGCTGCACACGCCTGAATTCACCATCTGGGTCCCGGACCTCTTCGTCCTCCTGAGCGGCTCCTTTTTGGCCCCCTTCTCCCTGTGGCTTATCACCAGTCTGCTCCTCCCCTTGACCGTCTCGTACTTTTTCAACCTGCGCCTCAACAGGACTGCTCAGCGGCTTGCGTCCCCCAGTCGCAGCCACTCTTACGGGACGCGTCGCGCGTCCTCTTCTGCTGTTTCTTCTCCTGCTCCTTCCTCTCCTTCTTCTCCTTCTAGCCCCACAAAGACGAGCTTTGATCCTCTCGTCTTCAACATCACCAAGGCCCTGCTCTCGTACCTGGTGTATGCCACCCACTTCACCTTCTGGGACGTTTACAGCAAGTTCTCCATCGACAAGGTGAACGTGTCGATTCCCGGAAACTGGGCCGGGTTGATCACCGGCGCAGCCATTGGCGCTATTGGTAGCTTGTACGAGGCCATCTTGACCAGGTAAAACGAAGTCTACGCTATGTGAATTGAGCCGCTCTGTTTGTTATACACGGCAGGACCGGCCATGACGTTACGATTTTTGGCTAGTTGACGACGTGAAGGGTGTGGAAGGGATTACGTTGAAAGTTAACCGTTCTGAAGAGGAGGTAAAGATGTAGGCGTCGATTGTGCTGATGGAGATACGTATCTTGGGATCTGATTGTTTATTTCTGCCCGTTTATATTGTTCTCCCTTTTTTCTGCGGGCTGTTTGCAGATTTCATGATTCTTTTTCGTTGCTCTTTTCGAATACCGTGGATGTATGACCGAGTTATGGGCGTCTGGCAGTATATCGACTCACCGGGCGGGTAGCAGTTAGGGCGAGACATAGCCTAACCGCTGCCCGCCCGGTGTCGTACGGACGGAGATAGAAGCAAATGGAGTAAAGAAAAAAAGAAATTGGTTATGGCAGTCGGTCGTTGGTTTGAGGTTTCGATGTTTTTGCATTGGATATCCCTTCGTTTATTTGCTGCGTCTTTATTTGCGAGCGCCTGGGATTTTTGGTTCCTAGTTGGTTGTGGATGTCTTTTCACCGTATCTGCTTCCCTCTCTCTTTCTCTTCATTGGGAGAATGGTTTTGGTTACCTGGTTGCGTTGTTTCTTCCTCCCATAACTATCCCTCTACACCATACTGTATCTACGCCGTGGTAGTTTTGATGCTTTCTTGCTTGCTGTTTTACGGTGGGATTAGGTTGGGTCGGTAGGATTATTGGTTATGGTTATTGTTATCTTATCCATCTGAGTATTTTTTTTGTTATTTCTCTTCTCTTTTTATATTATTCATCTGTGGCTGGAGGGGAATGCCCATCGTAGAGTCGGTCAAGTTAGCGTCGGCAAGCAGTCCATGTATGCATGTACATACCGAACTGTACTTTCCAGGACCGGATCTTACCTTATTCTTCTAATGCCTTCTCTTTTATTATTTATTAATCAATCAATTAATTAATCAGCGACGGTCTCCTCGCTTCCATTCGAGCCATGTTTGCCGTCAACGGAACCATGAAAATCCATGTTCGTTTTATTCCATTTCATCGCATTCCATCCAAGCGAATAATAATAAACAGCTGAAATTTTAGCTACCTCCCCTCCCCACCCCCCACCTCCCGATGACCTGGGCTCTACCTGCACTTAAACATCCTCGCCAGCTCGGCCGTGAACAGCACCGGCTCCGTCGTCTCCACGCTCACCACCTCCGCCCGGATGTGGTTGCTCGTGCTGATCTGCCCGCCCACCTCGGTGCGCCAGTCGCGCACGTCCCACTCGAGCCCGCTCGTCGTGATCGATGCGGGGCCCGCGATGGGGAGGATCCCGACGTTTTCTTCCAGGAGGTACTTTTCCTCGTTTTCGTCCCGCGAAGCGGCATCCTGATGGGGCTGGGGACGTTGACGGGCCTTGGGGGTATGAATGATGTTCTTCCCCCGCTGCAACACGAAGGAAATGCTCTCCTCGGAGACGAGGTAGATATCGCCTGTCGATTCGGGGCTCGTGGCATGCACGTACAGGTGGTGGATCTGCGAGAAGGCCTGGTCGACGCGCCCGCCGAGACCGCCGAGGACGACGACGTCGACGCGGGTGGGGGGTGGACATGGTGTCCCTTCTTCTTCTGCCTGTTCCTTATCCTGCTCGGATGTTTCTGCGTCTGCGGCAGAGACGGCCGCTGCTGCCGCTGCGGCTACCGCTGATGACGACGAGGATGAAGATAAAGAGAAGATCGTCGAGGCATTACACCGCAGGTACTTGAGGCACTTGGTGAAGTCGGTTGAGTACTGGTCTGGGTCGTGGATGACGGGGACGTTGAGGGACGAGTAGTGCGCGCGAACGTGCGGGTGGATGGAGTCGAGGTCTCCGATGATGGCGTTGGGGAGCTATTTTCTCTTTCAATCGGGGGTAGAGAATTGTTTGGTTAGAGATGATTTTTTTTTCTCTCTCCTTAAGAGTTGCAGGATATATGATACGTAGCATGTCTCCGTCTCCGTTTAAGGGACATATTTTTTTTCTTCATTTTCTGAACCAGGAGCACGAGGGAAATGGGGAAGACAACATGTTATCAATTTAATATGACAAATGGACGGGGTATCTTTTGCTAAAAATAATAGAGAAAGGGGGATAACAAAGGCATGAGCATGGCTTCTTCAAGTCAAGAGCTTACATCTTCAGACTCCTTCCCTTGGGCTTTCATGAGCTCATAGTACCGATTGGAGCCGCCGTCGGCGCAGATGATGAAGCATGCTAGATTGGTATCAATATCGTCAGCGGAGATTCTTGGAAGAAGTACAACAGACGAAAAGACAAAAAATAAAATTAATAATGAAACAACACGTATTGGTTGGTAAGCAGTCCAATCGTACGGGATGATATGGTATGACATGTATTATCAATCACACTCACCATGCCTCTTCAGCACCGCAAACGCCCGCTCGTTGATGGGCTGGTTGAGGACGAGGAGTGCGTACGGGACGGGCGGTCTGGGGTCGCGGAAGAACTGCGTGGGATCCCACTCCATAGTAGAGATGATATAGGTTAAGAACCTATATATATATATGTATCAAAGTTGAATGGGGGTTAACATGGAGCATCTGCTCTGACGTGATTGTGCCGGCCCAAAACGGCAACGGGCCCGGGACGAAAAGCCTCAGGCCGCCGACAAAGACGCCCGCGAGATAGCTTTACCTCGCTCACCACCTCGACTTCTCCGTCGCCCGCGGGTCCGCTCTCTTTTCCTTCTTTTCCCCTATCTCCTTTTTGTTTCATGCCTCCTCCTCCTCCTCTCCTCTTCTTCTGTCCTTTGTAACATAGGTCCCGGTTTTCGCCCTTGCCAACCGTCATGTTCCGGCCCGCGTCGTCGAGAGCCCTTCTCCGCGCTCCGACGAGTCGCAGCATTCGAGTCGTCCAGCCCCGACGGCTCGCGAGCACCGCTGCTCCGCCGCCCGAGCAGCAGAAGTCGAGGAGCTGGAAGAACACCCTGCTCCGGCTGGGATTGGCCGTCGGCGCCGTCTACTACTACAACACGAGCAGCGTCTTTGCAGAGGAGCCGGCATGTATGTGAAATTGAATATTCTCGGTTGGAAAAAATTCCGTTGATTACCAATCCTGTGTTACCACCCATTCATTCCCTGGATGGAGCAATTGGCGTTCAATTCCTGCGGAATCGCAAAGATATGCGTCTCTAATTGCTAACTAACTATCTATCGTTCATCACAACAGTCTCCCTCCGACCCCAGCCCGAAGAAGACGAGTCCAACCTCCCCACCCTCGACTCCATCAGCTCCAAGATCCGCCAACGACAGCAGCAGCGGGAGCAGCAGCAGCAACAACGACAACAACAACAACCGACCGATGCCACACAATCTGTCGTAGCCGTGTCCGCGGGCACCGCTACGGAAGAGCGCCCGGAGGGCCCGTCGTCGTCGCCCCAGGACCTCGAGGACCAGGCCGACCAGGAGGGCGCGTTCAACCCGGAGACGGGCGAGATCAACTGGGACTGCCCGTGCCTGGGCGGCATGGCCCACGGCCCCTGCGGAGAGGAGTTCAAGGCGGCGTTCAGCTGCTTCGTCTTCTCCAAGGAGGAGCCCAAGGGCATGGACTGCATTGACAAGTTCAAGTGCGTTTCCCCCCTACTTTCTTCCTATCTGTCTTTTACAAGAGATTCCCGACCCGCTGACAACGACAACAACAGGACCATGCAGGAATGCTTCCGCCGGTACCCCGACGTCTACGGCACCGAGCTCGAGGACGACGAAGCCGACGAGCAGCTCGACGAGCCCATCGCCTCCTCCACCACCGGTGACAACCAGCGCCCCCAGGTAGACGTCGCCTCCTCAACCCCGGAGGAGAAGCAGGCCGCGGCGAAGCAGGTCCGCGCGCAGGCCACGGCCGAGGCCGCCCAGCAGGGCGAGCAGCCCGAGAGCGAGGCGTTGGTACCCAAGGCGGCGCTCGACGCGCAACAAAGGATCGAGACCAAGGCGACCAAGGCGGAGAAATAGATTTTTGACGTCTGCTAGATTACCAGTGTAAGGGGGGAAAGAAAAAAAGAGAGAGAGAGGATAGATATGAAAAAAAAATGTTTAAAGAGTTGGTTATACGACAAATGACAAATACCCTGTCCACCGCCACCATGTACTGTACTGTACTGTATTCCGTACGAAGAAGCACGCCGGCCAGCTATCTATCTGGGATAAAGGGGGAAGTCTCTCGCCGATATGGAAAGCCAAAAGATGAAAAAAGGGAATAATAATATAGAGAGCCAAAACGCAAGACCGAATGTACATTATCTACCTACCTACCTTTGCTGTTCTTTCGCATTTACTGTATTTGTACTGGTATCTGCATGCATCTATATCTACTACTACTACTTCTTACTGAGATCATCACTTATGTTTCAAAGATCCTCCTGCTCAAGGTCATAGCCACGTGATATAGAGAGAAGAGGACAAAGCCAATGGTATTCAGTATTCAGCACTAGAAACTGCAATCTCAACCTCACTACAGTATGTCTGTCCAGTTGTCATGTCAGCGCCTTGGAAATTTCCGGCCAATCAACCGGCCCCGTCTCAACTGGATGAATTGAAATTGCTGCTTGGGATCAGGACAGTGAGTATGGTTAATTTAATCAGCATTGCCGGTCCATTGCCCGCTACACCACTGCCATCGCGGTGCTCTAGCCTTTTTTTCTCAAGAATATGTCCGCTCAAGAGCATGGCCCAGCCACCATTGTCTTCTTAGCTCTGTGCCAGTACTCCTCGGTTGAGTTCACTGGTTTGGTTGATTTTCAGGCATCTGGGTGCGTCTCTCAGAGACGAGCGCAGCCCTTAAAAAGAAAGTGTCCGTTGCAGAATGGCTGTCAACCACCTGGCATCACCTGCTGCGATTCGCCAGAGAACGGACGCTCGACATAAAACAGGTCGATTAAGTCATGGTCTGAGCATGCTCAGATGTCACCAAGGGCAGATCGATACTCGCATCGACAGTAAGGATACATTGGTAAATAATGGCGAGCCCAGGTCCCGTGTGACCCGGCGGCAGCGCGGGGAGCGCCACCCGTCGATCAGCCACCTGCTTTGCCGTGCCCGAGGTACGTATGGACTGCTGTGTTCCAGGTTTATCGACCTACCAGTCGACGTCGCTCAGTTGCAATTTCCTCGCTCGGAATCCGCTGCGGTTTGAATTCGACTTGTCGATTCTCGAGTCGCGGTGAGAATTGCTGCGCTTTTCCAGGCCTTTTCTCCCTTTAGCATTCGGGTTCCTCTGAAGAAATGGGTCTGAGGGGTCGGCTTCACCATCATTGCTATCATTGTCGTTGCTCAAGTCGTAGTTCAAAACCAGGTTCTTGATCCGCTGCTGCTCCTCGCGGTCGGCCTGCTGCTGGTTCTTCATTGCAATTGCAAAGCTCGAATCCGAGGGCAGGTGGATGGTGGGAGTCTATGTAGGGTTAGCAGCTGATTAATTATCCAGATAGTTTTCAAAGACAAACCTGTTGCTTGTTCCCACGCTTCGTCATCAAGGAGAACGCCATCGTGTTCGGAGGTGCTTTTGTGGTTTCGGGATTGTCGTTGGCATTGTCGCGAGCCGGCCGCGGCCTCATGGGCAGAGGAACATCAAACATGGTCTTCCGTTCGAATCTCCTTGACTCAAGGCTTTCAGCCACCATCCTCTCGAATGCACGGTCGAACTCTGCTTCCGCTTCAGGGTCCCTCTCCTCTTCCTGGCGAGTGACAAAAATCTGCTCCTCTTCTTCTTCGGAATCGCTGTCCCCGTTTTGCTCGGCAGCGGTGGCGGATGCCTAAAGACAGATTAGTATCATCTCCGGCGATTCTAGCAGTTCAGAACGCTTACTTCTGCCTCTTCAGTCGATGACTGCACCTCATCTACATCGGGGATCGCGTCCTCTTCAAGACCTTCCTCCGACGGAATACTCTCTGCATCGTCCTCCTCTGGCTCTGGTGCCTTGTCAACATCTTGCAAGTTGTAATTTTGAGCCACTGCTTCACTGAATAAGCGGCCTGCCTCTTCAAGGCTCGAGGCTATTTTCCATTGAGGACGGGTGAGAGCGTATGTGTCTTGCACAATGAACTCGATGTCCATCGGTAGTGGATCCTTGGTGTAGATGTAGTACTTGCGCTATGTTAGCGACGATCACAATCACAAAGGACGTGTCACATATATATACCTGAAAGAATGTCAAGAAGAAATCCAGCTTTTTCTTTGCAGACCCGCGATCAAAGCAGACGCCGCAGGTATCAAGCAGCGTGCACACCAACCGGATGCGGAAGAAGTCATCCGGCATGTCCAACGGATTAATCTTCCCAGGCATTGGCGTGCCACCTTCTGGAGGCGCTGTTAGCAAGGACTGTCAGTAGACTACTCAAAGTGAACTAAGCTTACCATGTCCAAAGGTAACAATCCGATACAGAGTGTCGAATATAACGGGCGAGTCAACCAACTTGTAGTTGTAAAGCTCTCCCAGATACTTGACCTCGGCTATACGTCTCTGGTTGAACTTGAAGTCGTTCTGCTCCAGTCCAAGGGTAATCCGCTCAAGCAGATTGTCCACAATACCGATCACAAATTCCTGGTGATATCTGTAAAGAGCGCTAGCAAGGATTGCTAGAAGGTGAATATTGCCATATTTCACCTTCGAGGGTTTGCTGAAGACACGCTCCAGGATATCGACGACCTGGCAGATAGTCAGCATCATTTCTGCGAATGCATAGCTAGCAACCGTACCTCTTTTTCCTCCCAGTGAAGCTTCCGGATCGATTTCAAGACCTTCGTATAGTTGCGTTTGTTCATATCCAGGTAGATCAACTTCCGGATATATAGCTCTATCGGTGTGCGCTCCTTTTGTTGAATAGGTGGCCGCGGTGGAGGATCCACGTAGTACATTGCATTTTCGATTATCATCCGTTCCTGCTGTCCCAAGTGGACCACGCTCTTCTTCCGGCCCAAAGTCTCTAAGAACGAAGCCATTCTAGGCGAGGTCTCGGGGTTGCGAAGAAGATAGCGTCCACAATTTTCCAACAGGTTGCCGATGATCTCGATGTTCATGCGTGAGAAGTCATCGAGACTGACCTTGAAACAGTGGAAAATGACATGTTCAGGGACGACACCGAATTTGGTCAACTCCGCCAGATATCGGATATTGCTAGTCCGAACCTGACCGAGGAATTCTTTTTGCTTGCGGCGCTGAAGACTCCGGAATTCCTCGTCAAGATAGGAAACTAGTCCCTGAGTAATGTCTGGCATGTACTGCCCAAGAGTTGCGACCAGGCGAGCGTATAGAGGTAAAAGATCAGTCCGGCCCTTCGGAACATCCTGAAGAGCTTTGATAAGCCTGTTCCTTGAAGCTTTCGAGTTGAGAAAGCAGAAGTCCAGCGCCAACTGATCGACCTGGTCTTTTGTTTGCAGCTCGGGAAGTCTGGCCAGGAGCATATCCACTTGTGCACCGACGGTCTTGTTTGCAAGGGACGTAGATTGATCATCTGCTTCCGTTGTGGGCTTTGCCTCTGTCGCTTGGGCTTGGGCAGCAGAGTCGGGTTTGTCCGTCGTAGCATCAGGGACAACTTCTCCATCCGTCTTCTTCTTTGCCTGGTCATCGGACTCTCCTTTCTTCTTCTTGCCATCTTCAAGGAGGACTGCTGGCACTTTGCCTCTGAGATCGATGAGGTTCTCGTAGAAGCGTCTTTCCTCCTCATCTTCCCAGATGCCTGGTCCTTCACCTTGACCCCGCAGGTATTCGCCCGTCTTGACAAGGCCGATTCCACCGCTCAATGAAGAATCCGCGGCATCTTTCTCCGCCAGATCGGGCATCTCAACACCCAAGACCTCACATAGTACTTGCGTGTTTGCAACAAGTTTCTCGTGAGCCTTGGACTGTTTCTCAAAATTCGCTTGCCGGTCCTCGAAGATCTCCCCGCTCTTCACGTATGCCTCTGCATTTTTTCGGCTCTGGGCCGCGAGTTGTTTCTGGTCACGAACGACGTGTGCCTTAACATCTTCTAGATACCGAGTCAAGATATTCTTGAAGCGGAGCTGTAGCTTCTCCGAGATCAGAGGAGGATCATCATCCATCGCCGCCGCTCCATTGGTGGCGGCCTCGTCTCCAGGACCAGCCTCAGGGGCTGCGGTGGTTGTAGTGGTGCCATCAGCCTCTACAGTCTTCCTTCCCTCCTCAGGTGGCTTCACTCCAAGAATGTCCCAACTAAAACTCTTGACGAACAAGACTGCCAGTGGCAAGTTTGCATGCTCGCGGTCGTGCCCAAGCAGCTCCTTCAGGACTTCCAGAGGAAACGGCTCCGCCTCCCTGTCCTGGTCGCCCTTTGCCGCAGACTGGGCTGCCTTGGCCTTGGATGAACCATCGGAGGCCTTCCCGCCCATGCCAACAGCTCCATCCTTGGCTTTGACACCGAGCTCCTCCGGTCGTTCGATGTCATCCAGAGTCTTCAAGACTCCAACCAGCCAGAGCTCCGTAACGACCCTGAGTAGAACGCGGTGTCTAGATAGACGTTCCTTCTCCTCGCGTTCCCTCATTTCCTGACTGAGATTCTTCAACTGCGACTTGTCAGGCGCACTCAAACCTCGCCCCAGTAGCCACCCGATCTGCTTAGTGAATTCATTTGGTCCGAAGCGCTGGTGAAGGGCGCTGACGATCTCAACCCCTGTAGCAATATCTGCAGGGGTCTTGAGCTTACAGAGACCCTCATAGCACGCCGAGATTATCTCCGACAGGTATTTGTGGAGGGACAGGGACCGGATGTCTGTGAGGAATGTCGGGAGCGCGGAGGCAGTGATTCCGGTTCGTAGACGCTTGATGAACGCAGTATTCTTCTTCAAGGCGGAGTCGAGAGACTTGTTGACCGGAAAGACATCTGTAGTAGAAAATTTGTTAGGCTGCGAACATGATAAGTCACCGAAGATGAAGGGAGGGGCAATTGTCATACCGGTCTCCTCGGCCCAGGCTCTCGCGTTCAGTTCGCGGAGCTCCCCTGTGAAGGCAAAGGTCAGTGGCCATTATTGTGAAATAGAGCGACCATAGGTCCAAAAAACATACTCCTTCTCTTGCGGTCCATGGCTGATGGTCAGTTGTGTCGCGTGTGGTCGTCGCGTTGTTTTCTACTGTCTAGTCGCTAAGAGGTCCCTTCAGAGAATCTGAAAGGAAAGCGCACAAATCACTTGAACGCCACATTGGACTGGGATTGCCAGCGACCAGGCGTCAGAGCAAGCTGCCGGCTTTTCTGCAGCAGCTGTGGCTGAGCGTCAGGACGGTGTTCAGAAAAGCAAGAAAGCAAGAAGTCGGCCGTTGCCGCGATGTGGGTTTCCCCAAGGCAGGTTCGGGATGGCGGCGGGTACATGGCGGAGTTTATCGATAGGCTCCCCCCAGCTTTCTTTCACTGCGCCACTAGCCGGACGATCCTTCATGCGAACCACCCGATATTCATCCACTTCTCTACGTATTCAGCAAAGAGTATGCGGAAAAGGCGCCAGAGATGCTTTTCTCATTCTATACCACTGTAAATTATTGGATCACAAAAAAGAAAAATGAAACAAGAAGGCTGTTAGCATTGACACATCCACAGCATCAGTGTATTAAACTTACTAGGACCGTTATATACATCTGAGAATAGCAGTGAACTTATATCAAATTCAAATTCAGCGGTCACTTCCTATACCTCATAATTACCAGTCATTTGCATCAAGAAAAGGGGATCGCCCGTACGTTCGGAACCCAAACTGCATACCGTGACAGTGCCACTAGCCACCAAAGAGCATCGAGTCGAGCATAAGCGCGCAAAGACACTGTAGATCCAGAGCAGCCACTACACAGTACTCCGTATCCATCCAGCTATATAAGCATCGAGCTTCCTACTACCCACTCCCCCTGGTCTCTGTGGACCCGGACTCCTTGCCCTTCTCGATCCCCAACAGTCTTTCCCGAAAAAAGCGCTTCATATTCTTCGCGCTCCAGCTCAGTTTTTGATTAACGGGAGGCCTCCAAGGCTTGTCTTCAGATCCTCCAGTAGAGGAATTATGCTGAGAGCCAGCGAAGTCGGTGTTAGGGGATGAAGAGGCGGAGGAGTCGTTCGGAGCCACGGTCGTTTCCGCGGGGAGGAGTATTGTATGATCTTGTGGTGAACTGTCAGAGAATGGCCCTCGATGGCCGGTGGATGTCATCATTTCGCTTGAACAATATGTAGATTCTGCAGCAGGGTTGAAGGTATGTCTTTGTAGAAGTTGAGGTGGAGCTCCTTGTTATGCGTGTCATCGGCGAAGTGCATGCGTCAAGCAGGTGGGAGCCAGAATCGGGGACCGGAAAGCACAATCATCTCTAGATATCATGTGGATGGAAGCTGTTTCTATTTGTGTACCATCAAAAAGCTTTCAGACACAAGACTACAGCTTGAACAGTCTTGCCCGATGTTGTGGCCATAGTGGCAACATCTTTCATGCCGTATGCGCACTGACGTATGAAGCGCAGAATCGTGCGTTTCTCTGCAACGCACGACTTACTCGAACACGCTGATACTGCACACGATGGAATCCTTTTGAGAATCAAATATTTCAGCAGCAGTTGATATAGGGTAGACTTTCAAAGGCCTCAGCACAAAGCTCAGCATGCATATTCAACTAAGTACTGTACCTAATTCATAGTGCCACCGGGGACTTTCTTTTCTGATATCTGATATCTATTTTTGTCTTCCCCAAAGGTGGCTAGCCCTGAAAAGTTAATTGTAGAAGTACTGTATATGCGAGGTTGCAAGCTTGCCAATGTCCCAAGCAATAATATAAACATTTGGGTTCATATCATCACTTCATATCCGTTCCAAATCAAATATTTTGTGAGGGAAGAGGTAAATCGTAACGACTACTAAGAGGATGAACAACGAAATTGGGAGAAAGAGCGATGGTGGCACCAAGAGGAGCAATACAGCCAAGTTTGGCTTTACACTGCTCTCGAGTGCCCAGTTCAGTTTATGAAGCCAGGAATTATATGAAGGCAAATCAATGGAAACAAGGTATAAGTAACATAGAAACACTTGTAGGGGGGTATGGGCCTAGAATTATGGAGGAACTCTTTGAAAGATGATGTGATTCTATGACATAAAAAGTACACCCTTCGTTTCATTTATCTTAAATCAAACGACCACAGCTTGTCAGCCTTCACTATTGTCAGATCATCGCCACGAGCTTCTGATGCCCTTGCCGTTTGTATCCATTCTTCATATGCTGCTTTATGCGCATCTTTCGCAGCATCCCATACCTCATTTGGAACCCACCCATCAGAGTTCGTGTTCAAAGACTGTTTAAGCCACATCTTGAGTTTCTGCACAGCTTCAAAGTCCTCATATTGTCGATTGTGTTCACTTATTTCCCTTTCAGATGGCGAATATGGACAAGAGCCCTGCATTCCCAATTCTTTCCAGCGAGCTGAAAGTTCTATCAGCTCCTGCCGGACAGCTGCGGCGCTATCTCTCCATGATGTATGACAGTAGTGGAAGGGCCTAAATAAGGTGGGATCGAGCAATCTTGCTGGACACAGTTTAGGAACGAAGCCCTTCATGCACACATCGTATGCCTGAGCAGTAACGAGAACCAAGGAGGCTTAGCCCATCGAGTCTTTCTTGAGGAGATTCTTGAACACTGTGTCCAAAATCTGAGCCATCTATATGCTGCATCAGGTGTGATTCCTCGCATCCTCACAAGCGCATCTATGTAATGAAGCTTGGGTCAAAGAGTCGAGGTAGGTTCTTTTAAGATGGCCCAATTGCAGATGTATGTTCCAATTTAATTGGTCACGCATTCGGCATCCATGTCGGAAGTTAGTGACATATGTGAGGGATGTTAATTCCTCGCCAATTTTCAGCCCTCCTAGTTAAACCCTATAATATTTATTACAATCAAGGAGAGATGTCTCTGATGACTTTTATAGAAAATTATCAATGGTACTTTTTAAGGACCTGCCTGGCTCCTTCGATCAGTCGAAAATGCCATCAACAAGTCTGGGGCAAGCGCACAAGCAAATATCTGCCCCCTTCCTCACCAACCTCAGAGGCGTGTTTCCCCAGACCACAGTGGACTCGCCTGAAAGAAAGCAGAGAGGGAAGGGGGAATTCACTGACTGGCACCGTGACAAAATTACTGTCATCCAGATACTTACAACGCGGCTGCAGTCAGATTTCGTTCATATATTGCTCTTTAGGAGGTCTATTTTGGCACGTATTCCTGAATTGCACGGTTATAAGCTCCCAAGCTATGTACAGTAGAATGGTAGCATGCCTAGCCGGATATTTCAGCTCCAATAATAACAACCGCAGCTTTGCTGCGGTAGTCAATCCTAAGACGAACTCATCTTCTAAACCATGCGACTTGTGCAAAAAAGAAAGGGTTGGCAGACTACGTACTAGATAGGTATATGTACTGTACATACGACAGACAGAACCGTTGAATATGGGTACAAAGGGACTTTAAACGAAAGATAGAATACCTGTATTATAGTACTGTCTACTCAAATCAGGCCGCCAGTACTGAGGAAAGTGAGCGGGGTTAGCGATATCCATAGGACCACTCTACGGGGCGTAGGGCTGAAGCGGCGTTGAACCGGGGGCCTTAGGATCGGGCAGAATGATTCTCTCAACTTCTACATCGGGAGACCTCCAGACGTTCAACTGCCCAAGTATCAGGGTGGAAGTGCCATGTTGGCTATGGAACTGTGGCCCGATGACATGTTGAATTGCATGTCATAGTCAGTTTACTTCCTTTTTATCTGTACTATGCTGAGCATGCCATATTACTCATTCTGGGACCTGGACTCTGGTATACTAAACGGATGCTATATGTACTGACCAGTGCGACTGCTAACGTATAATTTTTAGTGCAATAAAATACATATATCTATCTATTGCTGTCATGCCGCTTTTATGTCAAAAGACATTTTACGTTGTGAGAATGGATGATCGAGGGAAGTATGTACTATACTGATCCGGTGAGGAATTTCGGTTGGACTAATCCTGTCAACATAGAAACGGCCCCCGACACTGAGGAAACTGGTGATATTCAGGCCGGACATGAGGATGACGACGACAACGAACGATGTTAGGCAGACTATCGAGTGAGGCCCCCACAGCGGCGATATCGATACGCAAGCGGGTCGTTAGGCGTCCAGCTCAACTCAGCAGGATATATGATCATCGCTGGACCGTCTGTTCTCGTCATCGTCATTCGCTGCAAAAAGCTCCGCGGATCGGCATTTCTGCCGCCTCAACTCCACAGGTACGACAATTCGGTATGGCAAAACTATTCCGCAGCGTATTCGATCCTAGTATTCGCCGTTCTCCTTCGCGGGCGCCTGGGAGAGCATGTGGGATACGCGGCGGCTACACTGTCCGGACACAGGGTAAATGGCTATCCCCGCATCCTGCGCCTCCCCTCATTGATGAATAGCAAGGACGAGATATATAAAAATCCGGATCCTGTATGGAGGAGGAGTAACTCTCCATCACAGAACTCGTACAGAGAAAAGACAGGATCGCTTCCCTTGAACATACCTCCGGGTTAGTAAGTAATTTGGAATCCAGAACCGAACCACCACGATGGAGATCATCCACAGCAAAACACTCGACTTCATTCCTCCCGGACTCAAGCACCGCGGCAGCGGTATCGCCTTCAAGGACCTCTTCCTCGGCGACGAAGGCACCCCAGAGAACTTCCTCTTCACCGTCACCCATCAGACCGTCTTCTTCTCCCCCCGCCACAAGCACAACTTCGAGCAATTCCGCTATGCCTTGCAAGGCGATGTCTCGCTCGGGCCGGACATAATCCTCCGGGAAGGCGAACTCTCATATCATCCCGAGGGCGTCGAGTATGGTCCGCAGAACGACTCCGAAGGGGAGCGCAAGGTGCTTATTCTGCAGTTCGGCGGGCCCAGCGGGCAGGGCTTCCTCAGCTACGCCCAGCTCGAACGAGGTCAGGAGGAGCTCAACCGGCTTGGCCGGTTCGAGAAGGGCAAGTACTACGCCGCCGATGGCAGCGAGCCGAAAGACGGCTTCCAGGCCCTCTGGGAATACTATAGCGGCAGGCCCCTCGAATACCCTCCGCCCCGCTATAACGCCCCGATCATCATAAAGCCGGCCAACTTCGCCTGGACTCCAGTGGAGGGGGTGAGAGGAGTCTACAAGAAGATCCTGGGTGTCTTCACCGAGCGCGTAACGGTGGCCGAGATGATCAAGATCGAAGCAGGGGGCCGTCTGCAGGTTGCGGCGCAGAACGCTATACAGCTGTTCTTTGTCTTGAAGGGGGAAGGACAGGCCGACGGCGTGAACATCGAGGCTGAGTCCGCCCTGCGTCTCCAACCCGGAACTGGGGTTTCGTTGACTTCGGTCTCTAGCATTGAGATTATCCATTTCGTGCTGCCGATGCTGTCGAAACCCGCGCAGAATGGCCATGCTGCTTGAATCGGGTTCTGCTCTCAATCAGCGGAGATCCTCTCAACTTTGGAGGCGCTCTTCAGAAGCGTTAGGTATGGGTATGGTCGGAAATGCACTTGATCAGAGGAACGCCATCGTCGAATTTGAGCAGCATTGGCAATTGCAGACTCCATGGCGTGTACCTGAAAGGCAACGCGTTATCTCAATTCATGTTCATGTATGCTGAGATAAGTATTGCTATTGCACATGCACTCGAGGGTGCTGGAGTGGTTGCACTTTGTGGAGAGTCGATTTGATGTATTTGATTTGACATAGGGTCTATTTCAAAAGGAATATTGCAAACTACATTTAATAATTATTTTGATTCCAACTAGGTGGATTCTGGCTACACATACATGCATGATAAGGGTGTCCAAACTGGTCATATGTACATACAACGGCGAGTGCTGTTTAATGATGGCATGGTCTAGACGTGATGGGGGATCGTTGTGGACAAAATGGGCTATGGAGGGGGTTTGCAGAGGGTTTTGTCACTTAAAACATCATCAAGCAGCTCAACAAGCCGGTTGAGATGTCAGACAAAGGCGCTAAGCACTTGAAGAAACAATGTCAAAGGACTTAATGGCGTCAAGGGGGATGGTGGTCAAGGGGGATAGGCGGTTATGCGTTGAGCTTGATCAGACACATCGAAGTCTCTCAGACATATCTAGATCATCAACGCAACCATGAAAGACATATGGAACATAAAGGGCCAGGTCGAGGGGGAAAAACTAAAAGAAATCACAACACATTTTCCACTCCCGAAAACAAGGGTATGCCCGAACACCGTTGAAAACATCAACATGGGAAATGAAGATAGCAGGGAACCATGTGAGGAGAATGAAAAGATACTCATAACACCAGGTACTTTTGAAAAGAGTTCGCTCACAGGAGAAGACTTGGAATTATTTCGGCTTGCGCCAGTAATATTGCTGTCAGAGTGTCAACAAATGCGATATAAAAACTATTTCGGGTATCAGACCTTGTGCTGTTTCCTGCAGTTACGCAGACCAGGTTTTCTCAGGTCATTCACAACTGCTTCTCGTCGCATTTGATCCTCATCAAATTCGGCGATGTAGTAATATTCACTCTCCAATGGTTTTCCGGCGGCATCCTTTCCCTCACGGGTAACCTTTCCGATGCATTTGGTAGAATCTAGAATTGACCGAAGCTCAGATGCCGTGATACCTTCGGTGGAGCCATCCTTTTGCACAAGACCCGGTGGCAGATTGCTCAAAATGGTCGAGAATGGAGTTGATGAAAGCCGAGAAAAGGCGAGCTGGTTAATAGTATGGTTCCGGATAGTGGCAGTACGCTCGTCGATCTCTTTATTGGCATCCTTCTCAGTTTTGTTCGTCTCTTCAGATTTGGTTTCCTCAGGTTTGTTGGTGTCTTTTTCAGCCTCTTCGGGGGTTTTCGTTTCTTCGGGCTTGTTGGTCGCTTCAGGCTTGCGTGCGGTGCGTTGAGCGCGTGAATTGGTCGGTTTGAGTGGTTGTGGCTGGGGACGAGAGGTGCGGGTTGACCGAATTGGGGAATCTCCGGCGTCAAGGGAGGCCATTCGAGGACGTATATTTTCGCCGTGCGGTCCGAAGGAATGGATAATAGGGTCGTTTTCTTCATCATGGTCTGAGAATTCCTCAGGAGACTTACTCAAATTGCTTAAAGCGCTGGATTGGGAGCTTTGAAGGGTTTCGCCTGCTTGTGATACTGTTGTCGCATCTGCAGGTTGACTAGCGGGAGACGGTTCGTCTTCATATACTACCACTGAATTGCGTGAACGGCGCGGAGTAAGCAACGGGGACGATGGTGGGATGAAAGGTTGGCCTGCAGGAGAGGGAGAAACCGGGGAAACTAGGCGTTGCCGCTGTCTCAGCGGACTCTCCTGAAGACCACAACATATGCTCTGCCGCGGAGAGTCCTCTTCCCATGTATGATCTGAAGCTGACCCAGAGTCCTTCCTTTCACGACGCGGCCACTGGACGAGGACGCGAGCGTCGTGCACGTCGATCATGACATCGGCATCCTTGATATCTGATGTAAATGTCTTCCCTTTGGCCAAGTCATAGGTTTTCCCTTGGCAGTGGAGCTTAACCCCATTCCATCCAGTACACTTGATCTCGATCTTGTCGCGGTCGAACGGATTGGGTGCCGGTATGTAGGCGGCCTCAACGTGCACCCTCGATACCAATCTATTGGCAGAGAGTTGATAGTGACATGATGCGCTCGATCTCCCCATCAGAATTCGCTCTCCAGATTCAGGAAGCATTATGGTGGGAACAGCAGACAGTGGGGCGCGTTCTGAGGTCATCGACGAGCTAGAATGCCGTGAAAGACGTGACGTCGGGATACGGGGCGGCGAGGAGGACATGATGTGAGTTGACGACGTGGGGACGGGAGTTGGATAGGTCGCGATATCTCCCTGTCCGCGTGATACACGCTTCTGCGGACGAGGCAGAGACGGGGAGGAGCTCAATGGCTCAAAGGCTGGCAGCAGGGACGCAGGACGCTTCACTCCTGCCACGGGAGCAGTAGAACCACTCCTGGGGGGAGACGACTCCATCCTGGAGTATCGAAGAGACCTGTAGAGCGAGGCGAGTTCGAAAACTTCTGGATGGTTGTATTAGTAGTTGACTAGCGTCAACGTCGGGTATGGATCTAAATAAATGTTTAGGAGACGCAGGACAGGAGAAAGATAGAAGAAAGAAGAAGGGGTCGAGGGAAGAAGAAACAGGACCTCCGAGGAAAGCGAGGAGGCTGGGAGAGGGCGAGTCTTCGGAGTGAGAAAAGAACAGAGAGCCTTGAAGAAAAAGGGTGAAGATGGTGTGGAGGAATGCCTGCCGTAGCGTTGCGTCTCGTTTCCCACCGCGGAAGTGCACGCTGCTCGTCCGAGACGCGTTCTACATGCCGCCCACGAGCGTGCTCCACCGCGGGCCTTCGCGCATCTCTCGCAGCAGTAGTTCGAGAAGCTGGTCGGAAAACAGCATCGCGGGTGGGGAAAACCGAGAGGCCAGAGGATTCGAGGAGAAACAATCAATTTAGAGGCACTTCTTCCCATGCATGGCATCCCCGGCGCCTGCGCGCCTCCGCGTCAGGCGCTGGACAGTATACGCATCACGTGTCCGCGTCAACATCCCCGTCGGGTCACCTGACATCACGGGACCTGGAACCTAGACCAAGTCACGTGGACACGCGTGCCTCTGGAGGATGTCGGATTAGTAAGCACGGCGGCCCGCAGGCACCCCGCCGAGTTTTACTCCGCCGCAGAAAGGAGACGCCCGATCACGATCCGCGAGATGTGTTGCGGAGCGACCCTTCTGATGATAATAATTAATTAGACAGTATTCGACTGGGTATTGGCTCCCCCGGAACCTGGATACGGTCACTCGGAAGGTGCTGTTAAGGCACCTAGAACGCACATACAAATTGCTAGCTCTCCCTTCCGCTATCGGTCGATGATACCATCGTCGCCTGCTTTTTATCAGTCTTTGCCGAGCTCTTCTCAAGCGAACATCTCCCGTTACCGCTTACATCATGCTGTGATGCTCCTCTTCCACCTGTAGACTGTCTTGTCCTGTGGTGTACTTGTATTTTTTCTTTGTTCAGTTCCTTCCTACATCCTATCAGCTGGCTAGTTCTGCATCAAAAAAACCTCATAACCGCCATGTCCTCCAGCAACGGCTTGCAGAGGGTGACAGAGTCCACTAAAGGTGTGCGCTTCCAACGGCTGAATGCCCATGGACTTCCAGATGCCCCTTGCTACATCCTTCAACATGCTGACCGTCTTATCAGTATGGACCGCACTCATCACTAATACCGACTATCTTGCCGGCCTCCTCACACTTGACTACTCACTCAAGAAGGTTGGCTCAAAGTATCCCCTCGTCGCTCTATACACAGACTCCTTCCCGCCCGAGGGTCACGCCGCTCTCGATGCTCGGGGAATCCCTAAGAAGCGAATTCCTTATCTTCTCCCCTCTGTTCATAAAGACTACAGCAACGATACTCGTTTCTACGACTGCTGGAGCAAGCTCACACCCTTTTCTCTTCTGGAGTATGAGCGTGTCGTGCAGCTGGACAGCGACATGATGGTTCTCCAAAACATGGACGAGCTGATGGACCTCGAACTGGACCCTCCAGAGTTGGGCGGGAAGGGAAACCGCGTGTTCGCAGCGAGCCATGCCTGCGTCTGCAACCCGCTGAAGAAGCCACATTATCCCAAGGACTGGTAAGATAAACCCCTTTGAAACCCTTTGAGCAGAACAGATTGGGAGCCCCCAATTTGTAGAGGCACGTGCATATGCCAACGTTGCACTGTTTGGAACAATCTAGGATCCCCTCGAATTGTGCATTCACCAACCAACATTCCGACCCCGACGCCGCTCAGACGACTGGGGCCCCACCCACTGCAGGTCTTGCCATGCCCAACGGTGGTCTCCAGGTTGTCAACCCCTCGCAAGAGATATATGATACTATTCTTGCCCGGCTCTCTACGCCGTCGGCGACTCAGAACTACGAGTTCGCCGACCAATCGCTCCTGGCAGACACATTTCCAGGCCGTTGGGTCACTCTGCCGTACGTTTACAACGCTCTCAAGACGATGCGATGGAAAGGCGTACATGACGTTATCTGGCGGGATGAGAACATCAAAAATATTCACTTCCTGCTGAGCCCGAAGCCCTGGGACGAGAGTGAAGAGGTGAGGAAAGGGATAGGAGAGGCAGCGAAGAACCGGGACCCAACAAACGCGTGGTGGTGGGAGGTTACAGAGGAAAGGCGAAAGGAGGAGAAGAGCAGAGGCGTGGATGACGGGTTTTGAGATACCCGCCTCCAGCTATGCTCTCATGCTTCATATATGTAACATGTTGATATCTATCGTATCTATTTCAGTTTTATAAGTCGTTTTACTAATTTATGAACGAATTTGTATATACAGAAAAGACGTAGGCAAGAAGACATAGAACTTGATTGAGATTAATTGATACACAAGTATATATCCCATATGACTGTATCCACTGACAAAAATCAATACCTAGCAGATCTCTCCTGTGTCTCGTCCTTCTACCAAGTCTTGATGTGTGGTAAGAACTGGTTTCATGTGCTTCCTTCAGAGTCAGTGCAGGACAATTATTCTGCAGGAATGCTGACAAGGATAAGAACTATCTGTCCTGGCAGTCTTGATGTTCTCGAGCCTAGGTTTGGATCAGACCATAAATGGAGAAAAGTCGCCCTCTATTCTCATTTCCAAGAATATAAGAAACAGAGAATTTGCATCTTCTATCGCATCCTCTTCTGTTGCTATCAGGATATCGATTGATAGATGCCATGGATGCCTTCGATAGATAAATTAGACACATTACTAACCTGCAAATACTTGCAGAATTTTTCTTCTCAGAGCAGAGCACGTGAGAAGATCTCCCATTGTTTCTGAATGATTTCTCATGAACTGGGCTGTGCAACGGTGAAGATATTAGTAAGGATTTGTTAACAGTTGAGATTGAAAGCTTTCAACCTTACCGGATTTCCTGTAACACTTCTGTGATACAGAAAAAGTCATCTAATACATATGCATTTGCATAGAATTTGTGTGAAGTTTTTGGACTTTCGTTCCTATGTTTCCTTGGAGTCTTGCCAGAATTTTGGCTGTAGAAAATACTCCATTATCCACAGAAAGACACATAAATACCAGGACCGTCTCTAATCCTCCCTTTTTTACATTAAGCTTTCCTTACCTGCATCTGTGGCACAGGATAGGACACAATAACTAGAATTTGTGGATGAATTCATGCAGCATCCACCATGCAGTCTGCTTAGCTTCCGTGATAATTGTCAAGTAGAGCCATTATCTTCCGCTCCAAAATGGCGATTATGGTCATTTGGATTGGAGTCTGTGAGGAAACAAAACAGTGGAGCGCAGAGGCTGTCATGGATTTAGGGCTTCTTAGACTTTGTCCAGGCAGTTGGAAGCTGTATGATGTGTCCACTCGACCTATAACCGAGTTAGGTATCAAGTGATACATAATATCATCATTAAATTGCTTGATTCTGGAACTCACAATGCGTTTCCAGATTCGGTGCTTTATCAAACTTTCTTCCATTGGACAATGACAGTGGTTTAGCCACTGTAGAAGCTACATCTGGGGCCTATTTACCTATGCACCTTGGACAATCGTCACTGAAAATGAAATCTGCACAACTGATGGTAGCAAGGGAGTCCGCTGTATGGTGACTCTGGACGCCGTCTGGGCCCGTGCGCTGAATTCATAGGTCTGAATCACCTGCACATTCTGTCAAGTAACCTGTCCAAATCTCTTTACCTGCCTTTTCAGTAGGTTTGTTAAGCATTCTCAGTTGTTCTGTTGAATGCATTTTAGTTCTTTTGTAGCAGATTTTGCAGAAATCTTGCTACTCAGACTTGTGCACCTGCCCCTCCATCGTCAAAACATACGAGTATTTAGTACCGTGTCGTACACGCAACTTGATAACCTAACTTCTAACACGATGTCACACATTTCAGCTTCACAGGCTAATGACCTAAAAGAGCAGCTCCGCTCGACTGGAGCGGAAGTTCTGACCCCTGGCTCGGCCGGGTATGCTGAGAGCATCAAACGCTGGAGTGATACTGCTGAAAAGCAGGCGGTAGGGTCTCAGATATTCAATCTAAGACATATCTTTCTGACTCTTACATTCCAGGGCGCTGTCGTTCAAGTTATATCCGCGGAAGAGGTTTCGACCGTGATCAAGTTTGCCGAGGCCAACAAGATCCCGTTTGTCGTCCATGGCGGGGGTCATTCGACGAGCGGGGCTTCGGCGACTGAAGGAGGCATCGTTATCAGCCTCGCAAAGATGAGGCGCGTATTCGTGGATCCGTCCGCAAAGACTATCACCGTAGAAGGCGGCGCGGTCTGGGAAGACGTCGACGTCGCTGCTGCTAAGCATGGTCTTGCTACCGTTGGTGGTACTGTCAACCATACTGGTGTCGGTGGACTAACCCTAGGTGGCGGCTATGGCTGGCTGACCGGACGTTACGGACTAGCAATCGACAATCTGTTGAGTGTGAAGATGGTCCTTGCAGATGGGAGCATTGTCACCGCCTCCGAGACCCAGAATTCCGACCTTTTCTGGGCCATTCGCGGCGCTGGCCAGAACTTCGGTGTTGCAACCGAGTTTGTCTTTCGCGCGCACGAGCAGAAGGACCCGGTATACGCTGGTCTCCTCTTCTTCGACCCTGACAAGCTGGCCCAGATTGTGGCCTTCCTGAATCGTTTTGAGGAGATCAGCAATGGAGATCAAGGACTCTTCTTCGGATTCACCCGCCCACCTTTTATCGACAAGCTGGCCATCATCATAGCGGTGTACTACAATGGACCTCAGACGGAGGCCGAATCGTTCTTCGAACCTCTCCTCTCATTGGGACCTCTCGTGAACACTGCAGAGATGATTCCGTATGAGAGACTCAATACCATTTTTAACGCAGGAGCTACGTACGGGGGCCGCAAGAGCTTTAGCGGAGCCAATGTCGTCCTGCCACTGGATGTCGACTTCGTCAAGGAGATCTACGATGATTTCGCCAAGATGGTCGAGACGTACGAGAACGTCGGTGAGAGTCTGCTCTCGTTCGAGTTCATCCCGTTCAAGGAAGTCATCAAAGTCCCGCGCGATGCGACAAGCTGCGCCAATCGGGGCCGTTACTACAATGTGGGCTCTGCGTTCAGGTGGTACGACCCCGCCCTCGACGGGGAGATGCGTAGGATCCAAAAGGAGATCATGACGGAGATCCAGCAACGTGCTGGCGTTGCGAAGCACGGCACCGAAGCCACGGAGCAGGGAGTCGGCGTGTATGCAAACTATGATGGTATGATCGATGTTCCCCTTTCCAGGTAGCTTCGTTCTGGCTACTAATATCTGTCCAGAAACCGGCTCTCGCGCGAGTGAGATCTTTGGCAAGAATCTTCCGAGACTCCAGGCTCTTAAGAAGCAATACGACCCCAATAATGTCTTCAAGAAATGGCACAACCTCCTTCCTGAGTAGAGGCTGGACACACAAGGGCCTTACACCAGGTAGCCAAAGATACGATGCCATATTCGGACATTGTGCAGTTACAAGTATTCCACTTGACGATGACCTAGAGACAGATCTTACAATAGGACTAAATACAATTGGTTTAGTCTGCCTTAAACACCCACGCATAGTAGCACTGGTGTAGTTGGCTGTGAAATTGTCCAGGTCTATGAAAGTAATTCTGAGCGAAGATTCCTGAAATTCTCGGCTATTCGCTGCACGAAGGATGATCGCCAATACCTAAAGTAGATCCTATGAAAATAAATATGCGTAGATATGGTCCTGTTCTTGCACAGGAAGTATATACCAACAATATGGTTGGCCATAATTCACCAAACTCGCCCAATACCATTCCCTAGGTATAGTGCGACTTAAAGGATATCAGTTGGCAACAAATTCGAAGGATCTGATCCCTGTATGGGTCAGGGTCTATGAATCCCAACGGAGAACGCCTCCGTGAGATAAATGAAGTCGTCTCTATTTCTCTCTACAGGTTGACCCAGGTCACCTGCCCCCCCCCCCCCCCCCCCCCCC
>JGI26058J51888_1000065_pt1 | contig 66998 bp, 40 predicted proteins | sample HigsolmetaSP110D_FD_51888 | JGI IMG/M metagenome (IMG submission 51888) | reverse complement strand
GGGGGGGGGGGGGGGTGAATCCGGGATCTGGAAGAGAAGATGCTGCAGTACAGTGCAACATACAGGCAAGCCTGAAGAAGCACTTATGAAAATGAAAAAATGAGGGTCTGTCTGCCATAGTTGGAAGGAAGGCTCTGTCTGTATGGGCATTGAGCTTGATTAATAATAGTAAATAATGGTAATAGTAAAAATATTCTGACGAAATTGTGCCTGTCGTGCAACTGAAGAGAAATGCCCATGCAGCAATCTGAGCTTATATCCAAATCCAAAATATATCTATACTAAAGAGATATATACCTGCGACTAATCGCTCATCCTCGTGATGCTCTCTCTGTCCCGCCGAGGCTCCAGCTCTGTCTCCGTGGTATAAGTGACCACGACGTCCTTACTGATGCCGATGAGCTCCTCGTCGCTCCCCTGGCCTCTCAGCGTCCTGCTCGCCTGCTTCGACGACCCGCCCCCGACGATGGTGGTTGTGGTGGTGGCGCCGCCTGGCATGCCATCCCGTCTCAGGTCATCCAGGCCGATACTCCGTTGGTATCCGGCACGCTGGAGGTTCGACTGGGTCCACGGCATGCCGGAGCCGTGGCCGGAAGAGCTGATGCCCGCTTTGGCCAGCACGAGTTTGAGGAGCGGCCGCAGGGTCGCGGCGCAGCCGGCGGTGATGCCGACGCCGACTTCGACGGTGGACCAGATTGCGATGTCGGTGGTTGACCCTGTCATTGTCATGCATATGTAAGCACTAATGATTATTACCCTCAGATCAGGCGTTACGAAGCCGCGAAAAGAAAGGGATTGTGTCGAAACATGCGAGTGGGTGGGCAAAAGGACATACATAGAAAGTCTTTCACATCACCCAAGGCAGCAACATACTGTATGCGAACGCATGTTGCCGTGCTTCCACTGCAGGGTTTTGTCGGTCAGTATATTGTAAATCTCTGTGTTATTACGCTGCTGAAGAAGATGAAGGGGGGGGGAGGGGAAACACACATGGCGGCGAAGCTCAAGATACCAATGACAATTCCCTTTGTCCTTTTGGACATGTTCAGATTTTTGACCATGAAAATTGGCAGCGTGCCAAAGGTCCAGTCGGCGACGGCATTGATGGCGGAGGCGGCATATGTTGCATCGACGATGATCTTGGGGTCCAGACAGCCTTTTCTTTCAAGAGTCCACCAGGCAGAGATGGGGTTGCACTGGAACAAGACAAGCAGATCGTAGACTGTCCCGAAGATGATATTGCCGGCGATGAACAGCCAGATGATCCAGATGTGGAGTCTCTGGACCGCGATGCGGAGCAGGAAGACGCCGATTGACACCTTGAGCAAGCAACAGCTGGCGACGTAGAACACCTCGCAGAAGAACCAGAACTGGAAGCTTGTGTGTCAGCTATACCAGGGCACATGATCACGGAGCTTGCTGCTGGAAAAGTCGGTCGACCGTACCCTCAGTGCCTTCACGTAGCTCTCAAGTTTCACATCCCAGACATGACGACCGGTGCCATGGATGACTCCTCCGAGCTGGCAGATGAGATAAGCGGTGAAGATGAGCTGGAAGAACATCCCATCAGTCAGCATCTGTTCCCATTTCCGCGCGCAAGGGGAATGCCGCGTACATGACTGGCGACCATCAGCCAGTCGTCGATACCGAATGACTTGAGCATGCCAGCCCTCACGTAGACACGCAACGAGACGGTCAGCCATGATAGGACGAAGAAGAGAATGTTGACCGCCAACACTTGACCGCTCCGGTCCTCCATGTGGTTCAGAATCCTTGGAGGATGTATCTATCCACTGCTAACCACCTCGAAAGCAAGACCTGAGAGACTCGAGAGACACCACCGAAACGAGGACACATCCCAGGGAGTGGTGGTGATGGAGGATGGGAACGCGGACAAACGGACATGTCGCAAAGTCTGGTGGTCGACGAAGGCCAGCATTCCCACTACTCCGTTCTTTGCGAACTCCGTACCCAGAAACCCACATGGAATGCACGGAGCACGAGGATATTACGAATATACGAGGCCTAAGGAAATTAGGTTTTGCAACGCTGGGCCAGGGGGTCGTTCCGCTGCAGAGGTGCGGCTCCGTCCCGTTGGCCAAGCTTCCGTCTTGGCCGCAGTAGTCGCCTGAACCGAGCGTTTCGACGTTGGCCGGTCGCTCGGCTCTGGCATCCCGGATGGGACTTCTGCAGCAGCCAGGTCGAGTCGCTTGACACGTGAAGTTCCCCCCCGATGAACGGGAGGCCGACCGCTTGGATCTCGATCTAATCAGATGATCCTGGCAGAGTAATGCCGATGACAGATCTGCGGCATCTCCCGATGATGACACGATGGCTGTGAAGAATCAAAGGGACAGGGGAATGTGAGTCCACTCACTCTCCATCATCCCCCAGATAGGTTTGTCTAAGGTAGGTAGCTATCTGGAGCTATCTGCAGGACCTTCGCAGGGCCGCGCAGGCCGTTGTCAAGTATCGAGAACCGTAAGGCTGTCGCTGAATATAAGCGACACAGGTGACAGGCGGCTAGTTTCGTTAATCCTCACACACGGCCACAGCATTGGATGTTCATTGGTCCTCTGTATGAGGGCATCCTTGCAAGTTCCTAGAAGCCACAGTGCGGCTTCAAGCCTTTCTCTCGGGGATTCAGAGACCACAGTTTTGTCAGGCACCGTGTCAGGTACAGTACAATTGCCGCACCTGACAGCCGGGGTGCAGGAACTGCAGCTAGGGCATAGCCCTAATCATGTGGTTTCACGTGAACACATGTGTATCGGTGATCCGGCACTGCCTCTTTGGGCTGCCTGCAGCACCCAGTGTTCAGCTCTGGATATAGTCGGATTTTTGCTTGGTAGGCAAGGAGGTTCGGGTTGAGGTTGAGGATGCCAGTACGGACTATAGGGGACATATGAGTATTCTTTGTACTGCAGTTGATTATTCCATGCAAGACATTATTAGTTTCTGTTCAGCGTGACAATATTAACTGATGATGACCTTGGCAGCTGCCAGGTGGGCCGAGGATACGGACATCGCCCACGGTCAACCCCGAAGGACTTCAAAACCGCAGGAACGCGGTCGTCAGAATTTGAGATGACACCGACTACGATCCGGTCGAAGGTCCTCGCCCCGTTATCCGTCTTCATCCCCTTCAATCTCTCAAAGAATGGGACCACACCACACAGATGGGGTGATTTAATAAGCCTCGGGCAGGGCTCGAGGAGACATAATTCCCCTGACAGCCCGGCTGTTATTGCATCTGTTAGAGGATAAACGGCGGGCTTCTGAAGGTGAAGCATGAGGGCAGGATCTATGGTATGGTCCATCAGCATACAGGTTATCCGGCTTTGCACATAAAGAAAGGGAATCTACGAGATAAAATCCTCGCAGCGTTTGAACTTTCCCGAATGGTGCACACACTAGGGGTTCACACTAATCCCGTAGGGACGTACAGTGCTGTATTTCGCATTCCACATTTTCTGGAGCAAGTGGCGGATGCGATGCTCCGAAGTCTTGACCATGACTCCATGGGGTCTAGCAGGTCGACCATGGCCTAGCGTGCTGCGACGCTAGAGCCGTCCGGTGGAGGTCCAGCGTTGCCCATTCTCCAGATCCTTTGGTTTCGTTTTGATCAATCTGTGATCAACGTTGTTGACTAAGACATGTACTCAGTTATATTGCAACTTTTCTGGGCCTGCCTTGGTATTAACAATAATGTCGAATAGAGGTTATGATAAGCATGAGACTCTCATCTTGGCTTTATGCAGGGGCAATGCGGTGACAAGGATCGAACACATGCTGTCGGCAACCGCTGCTCCGGTTAGCATCTGTCTGTCAGCACTTGTCATCTTCTTGGTCCTTGATCAGGCAGCAGAGCACGGAACAAGACTCCATCTGTGTCTGTCATACGGCGCGAGTCCCACAGCCCAGAGCAACAACATATCCGGAGCACAGGCGGAGCGAGGGCCTTGCCGGATCGAGCGACCCGGGATGCAGCCGGCCGCCAGGGGGGGGGGAGCCAAGATGCGTCGACCAGAGGCCGGCTGGGATTCTTTGACAACGGCTTCAGAGAACCGCAGGGATGGAAGAGAATGATGCAGGAGGATGACTGGAGGAGCATGTTCTCGCCCCGGCTAACCTTACTGTTAGCACAAGCTTCCGCGTCTCCGTCTCCACTGCGGCGCACGCGATCGATGATCGTCGACGCCTCGACCCTCTTTCTCCTCGGAGTCCCTCCGCCTCTCGCTCAGGAGATACAAGGAAAAGATCATGGGGCCCGTTCGCCGTGACGACGTCTTGACGTCCTCACGATGCCCATGGCCGGTCTCTCGCGCCCGTCGCTGCGGGCCGCCGTCTTCCACCTGCTCTGGCTGACCGCGCTCGCGGTCGCCGTCTCCATCTTCATCCTCTGGTTTGGCGTCAATTCCGACCGCCAGTACATCCACCCGCTCCTCACCCAGCTGATCCCCGCGGGACACTGCGCATGCGCCAGCTCGACCACCTTCGAATGCGCCAGCTGCCTGTCGTGCGCCTCGAGCAGCAAAGTCGAGCCGTCGCCGCCGTCGTCATCCTCCCCCCCGTGGACCTTCCAGTATGGCCGCGACGACCGTAACGAGGGCCTGGACAAGACGCAGTGTCTTGCTGCGTTCCCGGGACTCTTCGAGGATGTCAACCGTGCCGCTGCTTTCTGGGAAGCCCGTGGAGGCATCTCCACGGAGGACCTGGACGCCATCGAACTGAAAAGCGCCATGGCGAGAGCGTTCATCTACAAGGGAGAGCTCTACGTGGTCGCGGCGCGCGCCAAGGGCGAGGACCACCGACGGAAGATCCTGGCCATCCTGAGCTCCATCCACCGCGCGTTGGTCGCTGACCCGGCCCGGGCCCGGCGGCCCAACATCGAGTTCGTCTTCTCCATCGAGGACAAGGTGGACGATGTCATGACTCCGGACCTCCCCGCCTGGGTGCTGGCCCGGAAACCGACCGAAGAGGCCGTCTGGCTGATGCCCGATTTCGGCTTCTGGGCCTGGGACAACCTCTTCAATTCGATCGGACCGTACAGCCAGGTCGTCGACCGGATCGAGCGTTCGGAGATTCCGTGGGCGGAGAAGAAGAAGAAGCTCGTCTGGCGCGGGAAGCCCAGCTTCGCGCCCAAGCTGCGGCGCGCGCTGATGGATGCCGCGAGGAACAAGCCCTGGGACGACGTGAAGCAGGTCGATTGGAACAAGAAGACGAATGTGATATCCATGGAAGACCACTGTGACTACATGTTCATTGCGCATGTGGAAGGTAGGCACATGCCTCATTACACCTTCTCTCTGCAATTGTCACTGACAATATACGTCTAATACCAGGTCGATCCTACTCCGCTTCTCTAAAATACCGCCAGGCCTGCCGCTCCGTCATCGTCGCGCACAAGCTGCAGTATATCCAACACCACCACTACCTTCTGGTCGCCTCGGGCCCGGACCAGAACTTCGTCGAGGTCGAGCGCGACTTCTCCGACCTGGCCCCCAAGATCGAGGCGCTCCTCGCCGACCCAGCCGCCGCGGAGCGCATCGCCAACAACAGCGTCAAGACCTTCCGCGAGCGGTACCTCACGCAGGCCGCGGAGGCGTGCTACTGGCGCGCGCTGTTCGACGGGTACGCGAGCGTGTGGAACGGCAACGTCACGCTGTGGTCCAGTGCGGAGCAGAAGGACCGCGGTCTGCGCTACGAGTCGTTTGTCATGCTGGAGGACCACCTCATGTATGACTTTCCGACGGCGGTGAGCTCACAGTCGTAAGGGTGACGGCTGAACCAGAACCTCCCAGCCTCCTTTATTTTGTTTTCGTCCATTCAAAAAGCACATATATATATATATATATATAATGTTTATTCTAAAAGTCGACAGGTTCGTATGGCGTATGGGGGCGATCTTCGAGATTTTAGCTTTTATCCTTTCTATACATACATGTGTCTATCCATCCTGTGTAATCAGTACCGTTGCATTGCATAGCAATAGATATGCAGATAGATAGAATTAGAAATATAATGTTGTCATGCACAGCCTGTGAGGGAAAGAATACAGTAGATCTCCATGGTGGACATTTTTAACTTCCTTAGAGCGCTTCCAAAGTCCATTCAAAAAAGGTCACTACGGCTCTACATGTGGAGACAGCTGTAGAAAACAAAAAAAAGCAAAGAATCTATAGATCTACTATTATTATCATTACTACATCGGAACCTATGTCCCAAGGTCCCGGGACCTCCAACAAAGCTCCAGGCCCCTGGAAATACGAGACAGGTCCCGGGTCGCATGAACAATTTCCCGATTAGGTGATGCCAATGTTCCCGCCCCGACGGTTAAGGTTCTATGATCGCAAACCTGGGAAGAAACTACCTATCTAGGAAGGTTCTGTACGTACTAGTACTGACCAAGGTCACGTGCGAACCTGGTGCTAGTGCGCCTGGCCTGGCATAACTAGGTATGGACGTTTATATAGTAATATGCTCTCAGCCCTCAATAGATCAGTCACATGATCTTTCTAGCCCTATTTTATTATTAGGGCCAACTATAAGTCCAGTGAGGTGCCCCCTAGGAGTCGCCTAGGCAAAACCTCGGCGGGGGGCTATTAAAAGTCACCTTCACCGCCTTCTGGCAGAATTCTCTCTAGCACCCCCGGAAAAACTCTCTCGCTCCCCGGAGGCCAAGAAGGAACACCTGACGACGGTCACGTGCGAGCTGCGCTAGTGAGCTCTCCGCCACACCGGACCGGTGGCTTGCGGCTTAGTCATCAATTGCCCTCGCCGCGGCTCTCATCAAGATCTCCGCTGATAATCTCTCCAACTCCGTGATATCGGATCTCCAACTGGATCAACTCCGCCGCCACCCGAACGCCAAAGCAGCTTCCTCCGGCTTTTATTTCTTATCAGAGACCCTGAGAGGGGTCTACAGATACCTGGCTCTCTTGCTATACCATTTATCACCCGCAAACCGGAAAGAACAGACCTAGCCCACCATGTCGGAGCGCAAGGTCTTGGTAAGTTAATCTCCCGGTCTACCAACCTCAATCGATGCATGAAGATAAGTGCTAACAAGCCTGAAAATAACAGACTAAGTACTACCCGCCAGACTTCGATCCGTCCGCGATCAAGCGGACGCCAAAACACCTTCGTCCGAGCGGCCCTAAGTTGCTGACGGTCCGCCTGATGGCGCCCTTCAGCATGCGCTGCGACTCGTGCGGCGAGTACATCTACAAAGGCCGCAAATTCAACGCCCGCAAGGAGACCACGGACGAGAAGTACTTCTCCATCTCCATCATCCGGTTCTACATCCGCTGCACGCGCTGCAGCGCCGAGATCACCTTCAAGACGGACCCAAAAAACATGGACTACGTCTGCGAGCGCGGCGCCAAGCGCAACTTTGAGCCCTGGCGCGAGAACCGGCTCGACAACTCGCACGAGACCGAGGAGGAGACGCTCGACCGGCTCGAGCGCGAGCACAACGAGGCCCAGGAGAAGCTGGAGCGCGACAAGATGGCCGAGCTCGAGGAGAAGATGCTCGACTCGAAGCGGGAGATGGCCGTCGCGGACGCGCTGGATGAGATCCGCACGCGCAACGCGCGCATCGAGCGCGGCGAGAGGCGCGGGGAGGAGGTCGCGCTGGCGCATGTGCGGAGTGAGGTCGATGAGGCGAAGATGCGCGAGGAGAGGGAGATCGAGGAGGCGGCGCGCAGGGCGTTCATGACCGCGGGGGGGGAGAGGGTCAAGCGGCTCGTGGAGGACGAGACCAGTGAGGCGCAGGAGAAGAGGGAGATGCCGCCGCCTTCGTTTGCGAGGGTCAAGAAGCCCAAGAAGCCATTCGATGCTGGTCTGGGCATCAAGAAGAAGCCGTCCCTTGTATGAATCAGAGTATTACGACTCGGTTACAGTACTGTTGTTCTCTTCGGCTTGGCGTTTGGTTTCTTTGTTTTTACGTTATGTTTGGGTTTGAATCTGGGAATGATGTCTATAATAGATTCGGGAATGACGATGGGAAGCATGGAATTCTCTCAGCTACTTGTACATACATAACAGCGCATTCAATTCAGCATTCAGAATATTATCATACAGGATTATGCAATAGTAAAGCACCACAACACATCCATCCACAAGAAATAACCCGTCTTCTTCACAGACTCATTTGATGAAGACAGACTCCATTTCCATCAAACCTCGTAATCGAAAACAGGACTGAAAAAGCAAATACCAAATAGAACAACACCCGTGCCCGCCGGTAGAATTTCCCATTCCGAAGCCCCTCGTTAGTTGAAACCAAGTAAACACCACTCATTCAACTTTCCCACTTCACAAGGACATTATTTAAAAGAGAAACAAATACAACTCAGAACAGAAGAAAACATGAAAATATGAGAGAATAATAACAATTTCCATCCACGGTTCACAGTTGTGTCATCACCAGCCTCACATTCAGAGGTATGGCATCCACAAAGCATCGCATGACGCTAGGTGCTGGGGGTTCACGGCCCTGGAAATCAAATCAATGGTCGTCTGGTTCGCTGGTAGGTTGCCCTCAGGCGGGCTGGCCAGGCTCACCGCCCTGTTGACGATGATGTCGCTGTTGTTGTAGACAAGCTCTCTCAGCTGGTGCTCTGGCAGCGCGCCGCGGTGCTGTGCCGTGGCCCAGAACATCATCTCGTCCCGCACAAAGATGCTGAGCTGCTGCTCCAGCTCGTGTCTAGGTTCGGTGAGGCAGCGGGCAATGGCCATCATTGCGCAAGAAAAGAGACCCTCCGTGGCGATCGGGCCCATCAACATCTGGATATTGGGAGTCAGGCGGAAGGGGATCTGCTCTGGATTGTAGAAGATCGCCTTGGCGGGGTTGATGGTAGGGATCAGCTCCGACGCCCAGATGTCACCCGTAGCACGGGAGATAGATATCTTGTTCGGGTACCGGTTGCCCATATGCATCACGTAAGTCATGAACGCAATCGCCGCATACTGGTAAGAGAACTGGCGGCGGAAGAGCCAGAAATCCGCATAACTGGGGTATGTCTGCTGGAAGTACTCCAGCACGATGGTGTTTGGAACCCACTTCTCCTGGATGGCCGTGAGAATCTCCGTGCGGAGCACCTGCTGTTGATCGGGGGTACGCTGTTGACAGTTAGCGATACTAGTAGTACATGCAGGATCGGTGCAACTTACATTCTGCTTAGTTTCTGCCAATGCTCTCATCTTCTCCATGGTGAAGAGCACTGGCTCGTCCTTGTTCATGCCCACGCGCCTGCAGTAATCTTCGTAGATGCCTTGCAGGGAGATGTACGAGGGATCATCACGGACCAAGCGGATGTGGGGAGCCAAGGGCACCATGAGCGGGAGATGGAAGTACAGGTTCCGGCGCCTGCTCTCCTTGCGCTTTGACAGAACGCCGTTGAATATGCGGAATAGCTGCAAGATGCGCTCCTCACGTCTGCAGTGACGGGCAGCCGGGTGCTGAACAGCGAAGGGATGGATGCTTCCATCGTGGCCCCGGATCTTCAAACGGCGATGACAGACACCAATACCGCGCACGAGGTCGACATCGGGCAAGAAACGGTCGATGCGGACGAAGTCCTGGTTCTTGTCCTTGTGCAACAGATACTGCCCGGGAACCTCCACCTCATCGAATTTGAGGAACCGGAACTCGCTCAGGTGCGGTGAGTAAGCCTCCAGGAAGTGAGACTGCGGTCGGCGGTCGAGCTTCTCCTCGAACTTGTCGCGCCACCGACGCAGCTTCTGGATGTACTCGTACATGGTTGGTTTCTTGACGACGAAATCAGCTTCGAAAGACTTGCGGATGTGCGCAGGAAGGATGGTCTCCGCGAAGCGCGTAATATTGGCTTCTGTCGCAGGAGGGAGCTTGAAGTCCTGTGCATAAGAGGTCGGCATGCGGCCAACATATGCGAGACCATCATTGAGCAGCGCAACAATAAGTCGGTAGGCATCTTCGTCTGGAGGACACTTGAAGTTCTTGTGGATCTGATCGACCATTGTTTCCATTGACAGCGCAAGCAGCGGGAAGGCAGTCTTGAGGCCGGCCATGATCTCTTCGGAATATTCCCATGGCTTCTTGAGTGGCTCTCTCTGCGGCTGCTGCTCTGGCAGACCAGGAGTCTGGTTCTGGTTATGTGCCTGGTTTTGACCCTGAGGCTGACCCTGATGCTGGCCTTGAGGTTGTCCTTGAGGCCGTTGAGGCTGTCCTTGGGACTGGGCTTGAGGTTGACCCTGGGGTTGACCTTGCTGCTGACCTTGCGGCAGGTTCTGCGGCTGGCCTTGAGGCTGACCCTGAGCTTGGGCTTGAGGTTGACTCTGAGGTTGACCCTGGGATTGTCCTTGCGGCTGACCCTGCGGCTGGCCCTGTGGTTGTGCTTGACCCTGTACTTGTGGTTGGCCATTCGGCTGCCCATTCGCAGTCTGAGAAGGAGCACCAGCATTGCCGGTGGCAGCCTGAGCACTTTGAGCCGAAGCAGCCTCTCCATTGGCAGTGCCGGGCCTAGGCGTGCTCTGAGCATCAGGCTTGACATTTGGTGAAGGCTGCTGCTGTTGCTGCTGTTGCTGCTGTTGCTGTAGCTGTTGTTGCTGCTGTAACTGTTGCTGCTGCTTCGCACGGTTCAGCTTCTCCTGCTTTTGATCATGCTGCTTCTTAATACTGAGCATGTCCTCCCTGTTCGTCCTCAGCAGGAAGAACAGAGCCTGCGGGTACAGCTTGGCAATCTTGACGAGCACAGCCTTGCAGAGACGCGCCTCGCGGTGAGATAGACTCGTGAGGAGCTGTGGGATGAAGGTAATCCAGTACCAGACAGGGGTGTCACCCTTGAAGTTCTCAAAGGCACTTGCGATCTTCCCTTCCTCATTGTCCAGACTAAGAAGCCACAGAATACGGCTGAGCAGTTTCCTCGACTTGGCGTTCTTGTAAAGGCCTGCCGCCTCGAGGTAGCAGCTCACCGCATTGCTAGCCAACTCGTAGTCCGTTGGGTCAGCTTTGAAGCGTTGGTCGCTGTATTGACCCCACTCAGCCCAAGCCTTCGCGAGCCTCAGATCGTAGTAAAGCGCGACTCCGAATGCCTCGTTCGCCTCGTTTACTTGGCCCAGCTTGGCCAGGAACATGCCCTTCAGAGTGTAGAACTCTGCCTTCTGCTGCGCACCGAAATAGTTGAGATTCGTGTTATTGATGACATCGAGGCCGCTATTGAGTTCCTTGGGGTTCTGGTAGTGGCACTTGGCTTGTTCCCTCAACTTCAAGAAGGCCTCTTGAATCTCGATATTTGGCAGCGTGTAGATGCGGCTAAGCTGGTTGATACAGACCTCAGGCATCTGGTGCTTGCGAGCCACGTGCGCAAAGCGGTTGATGATCCAAGCCGTTTCATGGTACCCACGGTAAGCATAAGAGTTGCTTGCGACACTGTTCTGCTGGGGAGGCAGGAGGCTAAGATACGTAGCGTTGATGAGCTGAAATATATGCTGGCGCCATGTAACCAGATCCTGCCAGGCATTGATATCGTCCCAAACGTTCGGAAGACGGTCACGCCAGGTTCCAAGCAAGAGTTTCAACTCAGCAGACTTGGTGTCCAAGTTCCTCTCGTTCGTCTGCGCCAAGCTGGCACAAATGACACTAGCGTCATGCAGCTCAACCAACTGCTGGAAGTGCTGGAGGATTGGAATATGGGCATTCGTGATCCTCTTCGGCAGCTGGTGCCACTTGCGAATAGAGAGCTGAATGGACTCATCACAGATGCTGTTGAACTCCTGGATATTTTCCTTCTTCAAGTGGAAACGAAGAAGGGCCATGAAAGCCTGGAAGAAGGTGCGTCTTGGCGTCGGCGCATCAGATACGGACTTAATCAAGGACTCCAACTGCTCGCGGTTAGCCTCGCTCTGCCAATTCTCCAGATTCCTCCATGCAGCTTCCAGGAGGAGGTCGTTGAAGTTCTCATGCTTGGCGAAATCACTCAGGATCTCCCACTGCTGCAGCTTCTGGGCGCAGATCACCCAGTGGTCCTCCCACAGGTAATACTCGCCCTGGGAGAACGGCATGGCACCAGAGCGGGCCTTGATTTGTGCATTCTCATAAAGCTGCTGAGCTTTATCCCACATGCCGTGCTGTTCGTAGGAGAGCGCAGCGTTTGTCTCGACGAACTTACAACGCCGTCGCCATGTGCCATAGAAAAAGTCATCCTCTTGCAGTCCAGCGTAGACTTCAACCAGAGCATCCAAATTACTCTCACGAACAGCCGGAGTATCAATGATGGGACTGATTGCTGACTCCTCGAGATACATCATGGCAGTATACCAAGCATTGTATGTGCGGCTAAGATACTTCATGACATGAGGAGGAATCTTGAACCGTGGTCGGGCTCGCACAGCACCCTCAAGCAAAGCCTGCACGACGTTTGGTCTCTTGTCAAGCTGTCTCTGATGGTACTCACGCGTGAGGAGAGTGACCATCCCTTTCTCGAGATCGATACGCTCCTCCCTCGACAGTGTCGACCAAATAATGGTGAAGAGCGTAACCCATAACCTGTAGGCGACATTTGGATCTGTATGTTGCAACTGGCAAAGCGGCTCCATCAAATCACGGACTTTGACATCGCCGAGTTCGGCAACAAACCGCTTGCGGTCAGCAATGAAAGCCTCCAGTTGACTGTCAACAATAACATCCTCCTTCCTCGGGTCATTTTGGGCAACGCTGAAGAGGAATGATAACGGGTAAATGGTGAAATCATCAGGGTGCAGCCTAGCAGGAGTGCTCATATCAATACAGCCCATGAGCAGATGTGACGCCTGTGCCAGCCAGAACGAATCGGCGAGTGTGTCCCAATTCTGAGAAGTCAACACGTAGCTAAGTCGTGAATTGGCCATACGAGTCAGGCTTCGATCGAAGATGGTCATAAAGCGGTTGCGCATCTCGACGTCCTGCGCTCGAGTGCCGATAAGGAATGCGTGCTCCAACCTCACCGTCAACTCAGTCCGAGTGATCTTCGAATCCTCGTAAATCCTGATCACAAGATCTAAGAACTTCTTCAGCATGGTCTGATCGGGCCGCGACTCGAAGAGCAGCATCTTGTGCAACACCGCCGTTTTCTCCTTCAGTGTGGGCCAGGACTCAGTCGAGTGGAAGATCCAAGTCTCCACCATTCCCAGAACCTTGCTGCAGAGCTTGATGTTGTGCGATCTCTCGACCAACTGCGCCAGAATACTCAAGAACGGACGCCTCTGTTCCCCGAGATGAGACATGCGCACGGAGATCAGTTCGATGGTCTTGAAGATAAGGTCAACACCGAGCTCGAATTCCTGCTGGTCCGGCACTCCTTCTGCAGGTTTGACGTTCTGAGGATACTGGCCAGGGAACTGGTTGCTCGTGTAGGCAGCAACATGTTCCTTGGCAAGTTTCTGCGAGAATGTCTTCATCACCTGAGGGATATGTGCGTCCATCTCAGCAGGTTTCTTCTTAGACAACGTCCATAGAATGTTAATGCCGGAGATATAATTGTTGGCCGAAAGCGCCTCTGTTGCGATGGCAGACAGATACGTGACAAACTCAGAAGGCGAATTGTCAACGTCCATGGCGTCCTCTTCTTCAGGCTGATCATCAGGCAAAGCGTCAAGAACACGCTTGACAGGCGGCGGCAACTTGGGAGAGATTTCCATCTCATCCTCGACCCCATGCAGAGAGTCTTGGATCTCCGGATGATCTGACCGCAGAGGCTTTTCAAAAAGCTTCTCGATCAGGGGAAGACGAGACATAACCCACTCGTCCGGCTTGGCCGCCAAAAGGACCCGGAGGACCTGTAAGGCATTGACCATGCTCGTGATATGCTTTTCATCCGGCTTCTCAGCCTTCTCTCCTGCGAGGATAGGCTCCGTGACTTTCTGATAGAGGTCGATGTCAAGATCGCCCCAGAATTCCGGCGACATCAGGTTCCGCAAAAGCTGCACAGCTTTCTTGATCAAGTCACCCGTCGCAACAGGTTGCTGAGGTTTCGACGAGGGAAGTTCGCGCAGTCTGAAGGCTGGAACGGGGAAGCGCTCAGGGATCGTGGTGATAAAGGTGATGAGATACTTTATCAAAGCCGCCCGTAAATCATGAGGAACCTGGTACTCGGATCGCTCGCGCGTGCTTGGAGGCGCGAGCACCGCAGCTGAAGGAGAAGCGGTCACGGCCTGAGTCTCCTCAAACTTGCGTTTTCTCGAATTCGGCGATTCGGTCACGCCGTTCGGCACGTTCGCTGCACTGCCCTTGACTCTCTTCTCCTCCCAGTGCCAGATCAGCCCGATCAGGTTCAGAGCAAGCTTTTTGCTCTCGTTGGAGGGACTAGGGGGTGCGGCAATCTTGATCAATGACGGCACGATCAGAGGGACAAAGTGCTCCCTGGATTCGTAGAAAAGATCCGGCTGCCGAACTAAGAACTGGAATATGCTCATGACCTGCTGCAAGTTCGCCGTTTCCTCAGCTAAGATGCGCCGAGGCCACTTGGCCCACAATGGGTACCGGAGATCCGCGGCCTGGTTGTTGCTAGCCATGATCCTCTTAGGCAACACGGGTGCCAACACATCAAGCGCCTGGGTGACAAGAGCCTTGCCCTCATTTTGGTGTGCCCTCAGCAGCGCAACATAGACCTGAACTACAATCTTGGACGGGGTCTCGTAGTGAGCAATAAAGTAGCTGATGAGAACATATGCCCCGTACTTGTTGATGATATCCTCCAGTCGAATGTAGTTCCAGGCAAACTTGATAATATCCTTGCGCGCATCCTGTACCGTCTGGTAATGGTATTTGATCAGCAGGGCAGAAAGTTGGAGAAGTTCCATGCGGGAGTGATCAACGCCAGGCTGATTAGACTCCTCGCTGATGTCACCCAACTGAGGTTTCCACAGGCGGCTCTGGATGGACTCGGTCATACTCTTGTCCATCAGCTTTGGAGTATTCGGCGGACTATTCCAGGTGGTCTTGACATCCATCGCAAAAATAGGATTGACCAAATGATGGAAAGCATACGTCTTCATCTTCTGTGAAGAAGTACGCTGACCATAGAGATCCAAGCAGCGCATGATAACTGAGCGCCTATAATCGATGGATTCATTCGTGATGATATGTTTATAAATGAATTTCGGGAACGCCAAAGTGCGTTTCAGCTCGTCCGCCGAGAGACCATCAATGACCTCAAAGAGGAAGTCCAGATCCTGTGGCGACTCGGAGAGGTAGATCGTAAAGATCTCCATCAACTGGTCCTCAGCCTGTTCGACCCTCAGCCGTTCATTCGCCGGCAGCTTATCATTGCGAAGCTTGACTGTTAGATCCCTTCCGGAAGTAAGTAGACGGGATCTCAAATCCGGATGCGACACCAGCCATCGCTTAGTAGACTCATGAGAACAGATCGAATGGACGACATAGATGGCATTGATAGCAGCGGTATTCTTGCCTTCAACAGGCTCCTGACCAAAGGCAGCGGTCATAAACCCTTCGGTATCGGCAACCACAGCCGAGCGGAGCGCCTCGCTTTCCGGATCTGCTAGAACCTGCCCGAAGAACCGTCCATATCGCTCTTTATTGAAACGGTTCTGGAAGAACGTCCAACTGTCCTTTGGATACCTGTTAAGATATTTAACGAGCGGCTTCCTAAAAGGGCTATGGCAGGTTCGACGAAGCTTCTCTTCAAGGTCCAAGATCTTGTTAACGAGGTGCTCCATGAACGACGTTGCCGCTGGAGGAAGAAGGTGGAAAATGTTGAAGATGGCAGCGACAATCTTCATGGGCGGGCTCTGCTCTACGAGGCTAAAGGAGACTTTTTGCAGTATTGCATCATCCGCGATCACCTTCATGTGATCCAAGAGCCGAGCTCCAATCTCAACCTTGAAGTAGTTCGTCAACAGCGTGAGCAGTCTGGCTAGCCCATCCAGACCGGCGACACTCAACCGCTTCGGATCCTGCAAGTTCATCAGAATTGGACGAAGGCCGTTCTGAAGCAAATCTTTCGGCAACTTGTTGGTCTGCGTAAGCACTTCTTTCAGTCCAGCATTCGCGGCTTCGATAACCTCAGGAGACCTCGAATATAGTGACTTGAAGAATACCGAAATGATGCGCGCACGGCTGGTATTTTGCGGCGTATTGGCAAACTCAGGGAAACCCATCGCCATCGACAGAAGACGCAGACACGCCACACGCAGATTTACAATCATCTCTGCATTCTTGAACTCGTTTGGCTTAGAGGCGAGAGACTCGTCATCAGCATCTGCGAGGGCAAGGGACTCCAGCAGCAATCGGTTGAGCTGATCATTGAAGGTGACAATATTATTGTGAAGACCCAGGCAGAAGGTAATGGCCTCAATGAAGCCTATCTGAGTAGGAAACGGCAGTGCGCGCAAAGGCTTGTTGAAAATTGATTGCAGCAGACGTTCCTTGACAGGGAACATCAGTTCGTGAACTTCGCAGCCGATTACCTCAGCAATGGTAGCAAAGCTCCTCTGCGACGCCAATCGGACGTGCCTGTTCATATGGGAGAGCTCATAGATGAAGAAACCACAGAGCGCGTAGAGTCGGCTCTTTTCGTTCTTCAGATCGTCCTTGGAAACGTTTCTGCTGCATCTCCTGAGGATGAGATCCAAAGTCTCCTGTGCTCGAATACGCGTGCTAGCCGGCATCTCGGGGGGTGTATCCTTGATAACATACATCAGAGCCCGGACCAACTCAGCTTGCTTGTCGTAGAGCCAAGCGTCGCCCAAATCAAGCTCAGTAGCAAAGAGATGTATGCCAAGACTACCTCCTGCTTTCGTAAACCACTCCTCGCTGTGGCAGCTATGGCAGAATACCCGACAAAGGTGTTGGAAGAATGGCAGCTTCGCAGCCCTTTCCGGAGCTCCAAAGATGATGCTAGCCGCATCCTTTACAACTTTCATGGCAGCCTCAGCAGAGTCACGGACAGCAGGATTCTCAGAAGACAAGCATTCAACCACGGCATCGGCAAGAATGCGTGAGTCCAGGTACACAGGACCTTCTCCACTCGCGACATCGAAGGGCTTCCGACTATGTCGGGCTTGAGCGAGTGCGCGGCCAATCTCTACCACCGTAAAGTGTTTGCATACGTCCGCTACAAACGCGGTGGCTGTCTGCTGAAGGTCTGGGATGGTGGTAGCGAAAATACAGGCTTTCAAAAGCTTCTTCACCGTCTCCTCCTGAGCCACCTTCTTCGGGATCGAACTGGACCGCTCGGACTTCTCCAGAATATCCGCGAACCCGCCGGCTTTGCCTTCAAACAAATCGTTGGCCTCCAGACGTACGAGGGAAGCGAAATCCTCAGGAAGATGTTCAAACCCGATATAGAGCTTCAGTTGTGAACTCAGCATACGGTAGGCCTGCTGCTTATAGTAACCATCTGAGGCCTTCGCGGCAGGCGTCTTTGGAACCTCCATCAGCTTCCCGATGGCCAGGTCAACGCCGATGTCAGCTGGGAATGGCCGCTTTTCACTCGGCCCGATCAGCTTGATGTCAAAGCTTTGTATGTCGTCGGAGAACTGCTGGAATGAGAGCTCCGGGGGATGGTTCAAGAATTTTCTGTTCCGACCTCCAAGCTTGCCAAGAATCCGCATCGTAGTATGTGCGTGGAAGTGGCTATACGGATTCGGCCGTAGGTGTTCCCAGAGTGCCGTCATAAGCTCATCCATGATCGGGGCCATTATTGGATCGAGATAATCAGCCGTAAGATTGTCGACACAAAGCTCGAGCGTTCTGAGACCTTGGCCAACAAGATCGGATTCCGAGCGAAGTGCAACCACGATTGGACGCATCAGGTAGCTGAGGTGTGGCAGAAGATGGCTGAGACGAGCGGGCACGGTAAGAGTCAGTTCCACATAGAGATCCCGCTCCTGGGGTTTTCGTGCTCCGAGCAAGAGATTATTAAACGTTTCTAGCAGCATCTCAAGCAACGGAAGGATCTCTTTATATAGGAGCTCAAATCTCCCACCGCCGATGCTGCGAAAGAGGGAGCGCAGCAAAAGGAAATAGTTCATCGGCTCCTCGGCTGTGACCGAAAGCTCGATACACTTCGTAACGATCTTAGTGACATGAGGGTGCAAAACCTGCTCGTTCTGCACGGAAAAGAGGGTGACAGCCATGAAAGAGAGCTTGAACATTCTCAGCAAGATCTTTGCCTTCGTCATATCGGAGGTTCCGACTTCATGGATGCGATCCATGAGGTACTGCAGCACCATGCCGGAAAAGGCTGGAGAAGTAGCTTCGCTGGCGAGGAAAAATTGGGGCAGATGGATCAGAGCACCATGCTCAAACATGAGCTCGTGGAGGTACGGAATTTCGGAGTGGAAGACCTCATGGAAGGTGGCCGTGTCAATGCAGTGGAACACGGTTCCAAAACTCTCCAGAAGTTCTTTCTCCTCCCTTGTCATCGGTGCGGTATACTGGCTAGCAAGGAATTCGAGAGGCGAGGAATACTGTACTTCAGGCTGCGGCTGGTCAACACCGTAGTACCTGAATACACGCGCACCCTCATGGAAGAGTTTCTTGATCACCTTGACCTCCTCCGCATTATATCCGTATGACACTTCCGGCCAGTTGACAGGCACACTGTTGGGGTCAATCTGGATATGGTCCGGGTTGCAGTTCTTCAACTGATGGAATATATTCTTCAGCCCGTTTATCAGGTTCTTAAAGAGGAAAAGGTTATCAGCTACAGGATCCCCGCCGCGGTCACGAGGATTTGAGGTCTTAATCGGAGCGGCCGAAAATATGTCAATCTCGTCCCAGTCTGGAGGATGATCCTTGTCTGCGAGGTAGTTCTCCGAAGGTTCCGTGCTTTTCCTCGTTGCTCTGGACACCTTGACGGCGTTGTCGTACTGGTAGTTCATGGCGGCAAACTTGTCACCAATAGCATCGAGGATCCTGATTAAGAAATACCGAGCCTCTTGCTTGTCTTCCAGTTTAGATATCTTCTCAGCCATGTTCAACAGCAGCTTTGCACTCATCGTCTGGAAGCTGGTGCCGGGGAAGTCGTCATGGAGGTTCTTGGTGTAGACCTCCACAGTTCGCCGGATCTGATCGCGGTTAAGGTGATCTCGCACATGATGAATGAGATCTGCGAGCATGCTGTAGGCAAGAGGCCTCATAGTCTCGTAGACTGTAAGACCATCACCAATCAAAGTCCGCTCATCGAGAAGCTCATCAATCTTTTCGAGGAAGATCTTGCGATAGTTGAAGTTGATTATATGGCGAATTGCGACGAGGAGCTCCTTTCTGGCACTCGACTTCTCCCTAGGGCAATCTTGCAAAAGACGGACAACAACACTAGGCAGTGTCGGAAGGAAGTCTTGCAGCTGATGCGCGTACATGCGCAGCAGGTAGGCTAAGAAGCTCATGGTCTTAACCTGTGCCGTGATGAACTCCCCAAAGGCAGCCCGGTTCTTTATCTCCTTGGACACACCGGTGAAGATCTCGCCTCGGGCCGCAGCCTCCGCATGTGCTCTCTCCTGTGGCTTCGCCTGCAAGAGCAGTATGCTCTTGATCAGAGGCACAAACAGCTTGACATTGGTGGAGACGGAGCTACGGTGTGCTTGGAATATGGACACCACAATAATGGGACATTCCGCAAGGACTTTGAAGGACTGCATGCCCCGTTGAAGGTGATGATTCGCCTGTTGATCTGGTCCCAGATCCGATACAGACGTAGCTGGCGAACTAGGTCGTGGTGACTGGAAGTTTTGAGACGTCGTGCTAGGCGTTGACGGCATACCAGGCGTAGCACCCTGACTGGGTGTGTCGAATGTGTCGCGAACCACCTGCTCCATCCCCTGGAACATCTCCTGGATGAGATCCAAGAACGGCTGGACCCTGGATGCCGTGGCCTTGGGCTGGTTACGTTCAAGGTCCATGATCGTCTTCATGCAGAGAACAGCGTTTTCCTCATTCTCGATCCGCACGAGATCCATCAGCAGGTCGACCATATCCACGGCATACGGCTCGACATCAGGGGAGGCCATCGGCAACCGGTGAAGAGTCTCTAGAATGCAGTTTCGCAGTTTCTACAGGCAACCCCATCTCGTCAGAATCCCGAGCGCGTCTCACCGTGTGACTGAAAATCCCAGGGCCCTCACTCACCTGCTCAAACGACATGTTTGTAAACACCGGATCGCCCTTCAAAATATTCTTGAACACCGGCCACAATCTCGCCAGGAAGATGGGATAATTTGAGCCGGAGCATAGTGGTTCGATATTATCTCGTAATTCGACCGCGACGTTTGTCCTAACTTTGATGTCTACCGGGGACGTTAGCAACAGCAACGCCGAGCTATTTCGAGCTGCGCAAGAGCTGCGCATAGGGAGAATGAGTCGCAGAATATGTATGAATCCTTACCGATCTTCTCGTCGGCCAGCTTGCCGGCGTAGATGTCAATATTTCGCTCCATGGTTGCGACTGCTGGCGGCAACCCCACCGACGAGCGTGCCGTAATCTCGCTCAGAGTGACTCACTGCCAGGCCGCGAGGCCGGCTGGGGGTAGAAACACCAATGCAAATTTCTCTGGAATCGGTATTCACATGCGGGAAAGCGATGTCGTGACGCTATCTCTATCCGCTCGGGACGTAAAGCAGAAGAAGTGCAGGTATTAAACGGAGTAAAGAGAACGGTTTCGTGGAATCATAAACACCTCCTACTAGAGAATCAAGGGCAAAGAAGGGTATCGGGAAGGCTTAAGGAGCGGACGATGGAGAGAAGACAATGGGAGGAGGAAAGGGAGAAGGTGAGGCTTTCGCCGCAATGCGCGCGTGAATCCACGCCTGGAGGCCGCTGAGCAAAAGCAGAAGAGCAGGACGCGGGCATCGCAGAGACCCTGAACGGGACACTAGTCCATAACAGGCAATTTGGTATCAACATTGTTCCGTTCCGAGAAGCGCGCGGCTACGCGGCAAACAAAGGGCTATCATACGCTAGAACCACCGCTTCCCGCGCCGTTGTCGCTTCTTCTCTACAACTACTCAAAGCACAAGGGAGACACAGACAATAATAGAACCCTTATGTAGTATGATATGGTAGGTACTTCAAGGTATTTAAAGATCAAAGAGTCCATCGACGTCTATGCCGACAGACAGCAACGCCATTCACACCCGTTTTCCATACCCGAACATGGTTCTAAACAGTCCAACTCAAATGCGCGCTCAGAGGCCCCGAAGAGCCACGCGCGGGAAAAGAGGGAAAAAAAATAGTGAAGCCCATGTACACAAAAAGGAAATTTAATCGAAGAAAACGATTAAAGAAAGAACATATCATCGCAGCACGTAATCTCTATGCCATCGTCGCGGAACATTCAACCGAGATGGTACACCCATCAGCCAGCGTATGGAGCATCAGGTGGTCGAATTTCTTCGAGACAGGATCGGCGTAGCGACACCAGTGGAGCCGCCCGGGAGGGAACCTCGCCGTTCTCCGCGCGGTCGAGCCTCACTGACACTGCCACTCCGCCTCCTTCGAGAATCATCAACTGATTCACGGCGGTGTCTCTGGATCAAACGGACGTAGCGTTAGAATCACGATGGCTACAAAGATGAATATCACAGTCTCTTAGCCAACGGAAAAAAATTTCAAGGCGAACGAGAAGGAGAAAGATGACCAGACGCGTCTAGATCAATCAAGCTTGTGACGGACTAACCGAATTCTGCTTCTCCTGTTCCCTTATCCTCCTCTCCTTGTCTGTAGGTGATTCGTCTTGCAGCTTCAGTGCGTCGAGCCGCCTTTGGCTGTCTTGCGTGGCAGAGTCGATGTCATCTGGGCGCGTCGCACCGTCTGCAACGGGAGCGGTAGAACTTGGGGCCGGCGCTGGAGCAGCAGCTAAGGCCTTCTGCCTGGCTCTAGCCCGCGCTTCGACTATCTCCCATTTTCTGCGCCTTGCCTTTTCACGCTGCTCAGCGGTGTTCTGCCGCTCGTTGTACTCGTGCGTGCAGTCATCGAACAGCTGCGGGTTGATCTCCATAAACAGTTTCATGGCATTGTACACCATGCTATGAATAGTCCTGACATTATGTCAGCATACCTAAGGACAGGAGAACAATTGTTCTCTGGGCATACCTATTCCAGTGACCCTTGGAATTCTCGTAAAGTGGAGCAAACATGATTGGCAAAATAGTTTCCACATTATCACTGACCAGATTACAGAAATACTCGTTGTTCCAGAAATAGAGAGCACGTTCCGCAACCTTTCGAGAAATCAGCGGTGTTCCAGCCACATGCCTCTCAATAGACCATACCTGAAAATGCGGGCTCGCCACGGACTTTGCCAATTGGTGGAAAAGGGGTTCCTGAACCTTGGCAAATTCTGCAGGATCCATCACTTCGAAGATATCCTCGACCTCATTCAAGAACATAACTTCTTTTGTACTGTTGACCTTTGGCCAATAACGAAGAAGTCCGAGAACAACCTGCATTCATACGTGAGTACTGGTTGCGTTGCCTTCCCGAGTCGCGGGGCGGGGGAGTAAGCATTACCTCTTCGGTCAAAGCCGAGTCTTTCTCCAGGAATTGGACAATACAGTAGGCCAGCTGCGGATGATACATACTGAGGCTCTTCACTTTGTGGAGCGGAATCAAGACCCTCGTCAGAAACAGCTTGTGTTCCTCCTTGAGAGGCAGCGCGAATCCATTAATAATGGATCCCAAAATTTCCAGCAGTTCTGCAATTCCGTTAAAACGTTCGGTCTCATATATGAACTGGAAGAACACGTTGTTGATCGAGCGGCGGATATAGGATCGTAAATTCAGGAATTTCCCATAAATCCGATGCAAAGTCGTCTTGAGAAAGTCACGTTCCCTCGGGTCTTCGGAGTCAAACAGTTCAAGTAACTGGCCACAGGGGTAAGCTCAAACTGAACCCAACGAGACCATAAAAAAAGGCTAAACGTACCTGGAGCACAAAATGATGATCGATATACGCCTTTGCGATGTTTGTGTTGAAGTCCTGGCTCTCGATGAATCTCAGGAAAAACTCATAAACCACTTGGATATGAGGCCATGCCACCTCCAGGACAGGCTCGTCCTCTTCCGGGTCGAATGCCTCCCCTTGCGGTGTCGTCGGCGGCGGAATTGGTCGAAAGAGATTCTTGGCGAACATTTCAACAACGCGAGGATACATGGGTTCCGTGATAACCGAGCGGTTGTTGGCGATGTAGTCCAGGAGCTCATGGAGCGCCAGCCTCTTGATTTCCTTGGACTTCATGTCTCCAGTCGGGTCATTAAAGTCGAATATAATGTTGCATTGGTCAATCTTTTGGAAAAAGAGTTCCTGGCGACGATGCGGAGGCACTTCGTGGAAACCCGGCAATTTCTCCAGCTCCCTCGAGCGCTGGTCTGAGACGTCGAATCTTGACGAATGTTGCCGTCTCGGTGTCCTGATGCCCTCCGACAGATCTTTAGGGGTCGTCTGCAGCCGGTCGAAGGCATTGGATTTCTTGGGTGGAGGCGCAAGGTCTCCGGGCATCGTCTCAGCGGCTCCGGGAGGCGGGACATGCTTCAATATATCCACGACCGTCAGTCCACTTATCAAATTCGATGCGAAGGGAGGCACGCAGCCGCTGCGTAGCCCGTTACAAAGGGACGGGTAGACATACCGGTGCACTTGGACTGATAACTAAGCTGGGAGCCGTCTGCTGTCCCTGTCTCGTAGGAGTCGAAGGGCCATTGTTCACAGCCTGACCAGGCGCTTGGGGTCCATAGTGCTGCGCGGCAGCCGCAGTGCCCGGCGCATTATGATGGACAGAGCCACCATGCACACCAGCCGGGTAGCCATTGTTTGCCGGGGGTGCCGACTTGCTTCTAGTATCATTCACGGTCGCCGGGGATGAAGCCTGCGTGGCATTGTTGGAGCTTGCGGAAGACTGGGTCTGATGGGACGCGCTGTGGGAGGACGCTTGGCTAGGAGACGAGGTACCGGAGGAAGAGGAGTCCTTCTTTTTCGACGACTTGCTTGAATCCTTCGCTCTCGATAGCTGTTCGTGCTGGTGAGGTTAGTAGACACTGGATTGACGTACTATCGCTGGGCCGAATGGAATCCACACCGGACGGGGATGAAGCCTAAGGGAGACAAAAGAAACGATACATGGAGAGAACTCACAACTCTCTGCCTAAATCCCTTCATTGTAGCTGGCAGATTAACGGCCACATGTACTGTGCCGATATTCTAGATGCCAGTCCAGCAGGTTTGTCGCACACTAGCACGAGGGGTCCGTGTTGCGCGGCGGGAGACGGTTCAGGAGGGCCACGACAGGGTGTTTGTTTATGGGCCTGGAGACAAGTGAGGATGAGCTATCAGGCCGTACCAAAGCAGGCGATGCATGCCAGAGTGACGGTGAAAGCCACCGGGTGAGCTCAACTCGACATCTTGGTGCGAAATCAAGAGGCGCTGGCTCGGGGGGGGTTCAGCAGTCACAGCAGCAACACGACACAGATGCTTGGGAAGCAAGGCGCACGACCAGCGGCTCGACGCGAAGGGGGAGACGGGCAATGGTGGGTACAGGGAAGGTCAATGCCGTGGGACGTACCTCAGCAATTCCAGGGCGAGACGATCTAGTAAAACTCGGTCCAATGCAGCATACATATACTGGGCAGCGAGGCGGGCTCACGCTGGATGCTGTCGAGGAACGCTTGTCGGCCTGCTTGGGGATGGTCTCCGGATCGCTTAGCGACAGACTGGCTGGGAGCGGGGGGCGCCAACCCCGGCAAGCACCCGTGCTATGAAACGGACACGGCTGGGGCTCGATGGACGCAGGACAGGTGGACGCAAGGGGCGGAGGACGATGCAGAGGAGATGGTCGCGAGGAAGATGGCGATGGAACCGAGGACGAGGCTCGTGAGAGAAGGAGAGGGGCCTTCGCGCTGCGTGGTTTGAGAGGCAGGTCTTCAAGAAGGATAGATCCAACCCCATATACCAGCAGCAGCACACACCGCAACCGCAACGAAGTGATGTCTGTATATAGCACCCCGAGCTCAACCAGCACCAGCGGCCCACACAGCTCGCGCTTTTGTGCAGCTTTCTGGGAGATATCAATGACAGAGTGTGCTCAGCTTCGAACCTCGCCCGTTCTCCTTTTCCACCTGTGGCGCATGCAGCCTCCGCGGACGGCTGGGCGGTCACCTGACCGTCCCGTCTCCCAGCCATAGTACCTGAGGCAGGACGACTCCGGAGGGTGGAAGACTTCATCGGGAACATGCAAACGGAAATTCTGTGCGGCATGGGTTGCACATCTCAGATATCCTGTACTGTCTTTGGACTGTAGTGTGTTCCCTGTTTTGCCAACAGCATTATCTTCATTGTGTTGCATTGAATGATATAACTTTGGTGGGTGATTCCCTTCTGGCAGAGGACAGGAACACAATATTATCATTTTCCATAAGGACGTTGTCTATACCAGTCATCAGCTCTCATACCTACAAAACCCCATGCTGATCGTCCTCTGATTTTTCTTAACTTTCCAATTGCACCTCTCCGCACCCCACTTGTCATGGAGGAGCGACGGGGACGGGAGAGAACGGCGCCGTTCTACTCAATCCCTCCACGACGGATCGTCAGTGTCGAGCACCCAGCAGTCATCAAGAATGTTGACAAGGCGATAGACACCCTCCAGGGGAACTATGGGATCTCCAGGGTGAGGGACTGATCGTCATGGACCATGCTCAGCAATTCGCTTACCCGATACCAGATCCTGAATCATCCACGGGCCGACGCTCCAGCCAGCCTGTTTCTTCGGCCCGAGGATGCTATGTCAAGACCCCTACAGTCGACAAGCTGCCCATCCAATAATGTCCTGCTCAAGGTAACGGTCCCGAAATGGACCGGACGCAAGCGGAAGAGGGGATCGGATGAGCCTTTCACGGACTCCTATCCAGGTGCCGAATCTGCTGGCGCCAGAAGGCGAAGTGCAAAAGATCTTCTACGGAGTCTACGTGATAACGTGGGCAGATACAAAGTCGAGGCAATTGGTCGAGTTGAGAGGACACATGTCTTTCGCGGTGAGCATTCATCTACATTGAACGTCTGAATGGACTTCTGACCTGGCCCTAGGGATGCCGGACTTCGTCTACTCAACAGCGGCCAGTCCATTCACCAACAAATTCCGAGAACATATTCTTCCTTTCGACTGTAGGTTCCCTGGTTCCATGATGCGTGACCCAGACTAACACCGTAAAGATGAGAAGATGAAGAAGTTCGACATCGACATGAGCAAGGGAGCAATATCCAATGTGGATATCTTGCCTCCGCCATCATTCAGTCATGGGGATGTCCCATTCCACTACATGTATGCTACATAACGGTTCCTATCAAGTCAAGTAGGTCTGCTTCGTGTACTGACTGTCCCCAGCTACCGCCAAAATCCCACTGTCAAGCAATCGGTCGACACCTCGGGTAAAGTGACGACCATCAACACGCAGCAAGCTGCCAAAGTCTTCACACATCTCGTGCCCTATGATATACCTGTCGTCCCCTCCAAACCGCGGGATAACTGTCCGCCTATCGAGACCCTCGACAAGACACTCCAGGAGACGATTGCAGCTCTCGAAGCCCTCTTCGAGCAGCGTCCGGCTTGGACGCGTCGAGGCCTCCGCAACAACCTGAAGACCGTCGACCAGCGCTACTGCCTACGCCACGCCGTCGCCTATGTCGGATACATCTTCCGCTCCGGGCCCTGGCGCGATGCCATCGTCAAATTCGGCCACGACCCTCGCACCTCTCCAAACTACCGGATCTATCAGACCTTCATGTTCCGCATCCTGCCCCGGGAACCCGAAGTCGCCCGCGACGGGGGCGGCGGACGGCGACACACGCTGCCCCGACCCCCCGAAGCCAGCATCGACACCTCCGCCCCGGGGGCAGGCACGTCGCACCTCTTCACGGGCCAACCCCCTCTGCCACGCGACGGCAAGATGTGGATGATCTGCGACATCACGGACCCTCTGCTCCGGCGGATCCTGTTCCCCGCGGACCCGCCGCCGCCCAACTTCCTTCGCAGCACCTGCGACATCATCTGCGACGGGTGGTACGGCAACGGCACGCTCGCCAAGGCCAAGACCATCATGCGCGCCAAGATCCAGACCCTGCTGCAGGAGGGCCGCGCGCCCGACGACTCCGAGTTTGTGCGCATCCTCGCCTTCCCCGACCACGCAGCCGTCGACGACAACAGCATGGCCGACTTCATGCTCGACCCGGAGACGGCGACCTCGCGCGAGATGCAGCTCGCGGCCGAGGTGCGCTCCACCATCAAGGGCGCCCCCAGCTGGAGGGGTGTGGTCTCCGCGGGGATGGACCGGGAGCACGTCCGCGCGCTGGAGACCGTGGAGGCGGGGCCGCCCATCGAGGGCCCGCCCGTCTCCGACGGGAAGAAGGTGAAGTGGGAGGACGACCCGGAGGCGGAGAAGTATGCGGAGATTGTCAGCGAGGGGGAGGAGGAGGCGCGGGAGCGCGAGGAGATGATGGAGGAGGTGGCTGCCGCGGCGGCGGAAGCCGTGGAGGCGCGGATACGGGCAACAGAGGAGGAAGCGAACGAGGAAGAGGAAGAAGAAGAAGAGGCAGAGGGAAACGAAGAAGACGAGGATGAGGACGCGGAAGACGAGTACTGAGGACAGGCAGCTGAGCCACGCTGTCTCATTCTTTCATGATCTATTTATATACCCAGATGTAATAAAAAAAGTAGGACATTAAGAATCCACCTTTTTTTTAGAGCGCAATCAGCTTCTCTTGAATGTCGTAGACGAAAAAAAGTAGTAACCAGGGCGACCGTTCCAATCAGCTGGCTGAGCTCCGCTGAGCTCAGTCCAGATCCATGTCCGTGTCTGAGACGATAGACGATAGTTATATTATAGTATAGTATAGTATAGATCAAGTTGAGGAAGCCAAGCAAGCACCTGACGTGTGGGTGTGGATGGTAGTAGTAGGTATAGGTACCCACCCTACCCTATATCCGTACGTATTCGTGGTAAGTAGTAAGGCAGCATGAGAACAGAGGAGAGCAGAGCAGGCATGCAAGACCAGGCTAGGATCTAGATGCGATGGATGGATGGAGAGATGGATAGACGAATGTGAGCTCAAACCCGTCAGGTTGCCATCGGACGCGGATGCATCATATGTATATGTATCATCGAAGAAATCTTATATCCCTCGAAGCCTTCTTTTTCTTCTTCTTTTTCTTCTTCTCTTTTTTTCCTTCGATATCTTTCGTTGGCGGTCTTAGGACTGCTGTGGGTGGAGTTGTTTGCTATCCGCTACCGATTGCTAAGGGCGAGCGAGTCGAGAGATAAGGCAGTCATATCCATGATGAGGAAGATTTATGAATTATCCCATAGTAGTATCCTCGGATCATTAATACAGGACATACATGCACATGCATAGCACCCATCCGTAGCATCCATCATGAATCATCCATAGGTAGGAAAAGGAAACAGCCCGAGCCGAAACCAGACGAGACGGGAACGAGATAAAGAGATGTTTTGCCAATCAAGCCCATCGAGATCGAGACCGGACGGCATATCCAACAAGAGATGAGAAAAGGGAAAAGGGAGAAAATGATTTTTGAGGAGACCGACACGGGGATATGTGGGTGTAACTCCAAAGCCAGACCAATCCGGAAGATAAACCGATACCATGCAACTCCAGTCGATTCCAGGTTCCCGGATCCAGAAGGAAAAGAGAAAAATAGAAAGGGAAACCAACCGAGGAAAAGAAAAGGGCAGTAATGTTTTGATGCGGAGTTCGAATGCCATCCATCCCTTCCACTTGCAGTGTCACACCAGTTGCTGACTTTCGATTCGTCCCATGACCGGTACCTCAACCGTCACCGCCCAAGCGCAACTGCGTGTCGCAGATGCGCGGTCAGTGAGGGGGAACCAAGGTCAGGGAGGACCCCGTAAAAGTTCAGGAATGGTGCTATGGTAGCAAAGGACGACACGAAGGAAGGAACAAGAGACGGGGTACAAGATGGGGAGGTCACAGGTAGAAGGAGGAAGGGACACAGTCGGAAGGGTATTGGAAGAATAGACAGAGAAAGCCCAATGTAGATACACATCCTGAAGACCGTACCAGACCAACACACCATCCAAAGGAAACTCAAAACGCCGTCATGGTAGGGCCATTCGCAGCAAACGCCGCAACCCAAGATGTTAACCTGATCAACGCCGTGTACATGCGAAATCAGACTGAGTGGGTTTACAGGGGAGCGAAGATGTTGGTCTTCTCGACACCCTCAGCAGCAGCATTGGCAGCCTCTTCGGCAGCGCTAGCGCTCTCCCAGATCTCAATCTCAGCATCAGAAGGGCCGGTAGTCTTGGAGACAGGCCCATCGGTCTCGACAGAGGCAGTGGCCTGGGGCGTGGATTTAACATTGGACGCGTCCAGCATCTCAGGCTTCGCAGGAGCTGCCTCAGCAGCTGGAGTGTTGGTGTTCTTCTCATCTGCCTTCTGAGGCTCGTCATCATCATCATCATCATAGATGACGACGTGAGAGCGGGCATCGCAGCCAGGAGCGTAGTAGTCCGAAACCTTGAGTTCACCAAGAGGGGTGCGAGGCTCGTCGGTCATGAGGTTCTTGCGGGACGCAGGTGTGTCGGAAGTCTGTTGGGCAGAGTTGGGAATCTCGATACCGAGTTCGTGCGGTGGGACGTTCTCCTTGCCACGGCCATCCTTCTTGGTCTTTCCTTCGTCGTCGCTGATGTCGAGCACACAGGTCGAGTGCTGCATCAGGTTGGTCATCTCATCCTGCTCCGAGTCGACGTGGATCTCAAAGTTCCAGGAGGCAGGGTGAGAACGGCGCTGGCTCTTCTGCTTGCCATTGGACAGGACAGCAGCTAGGGAGAATGGAGCACGGTGGACGGCACTGCGTCTACCGACTGGTGCTTCGACGCGGGAGGAAGTATCAGTGGAACGACGGCCAAAAGCCTTGCGAGTCTTGGACTGAGGAGAACGACCAGCCGGCTTGGTGAGGGGAGCAGACGCGGGGGTGGAAGGACGGTTGGCGCGAGTGCTCAGCGGCTTGGTCGTGCTGCAATCGATGTTAGATTTGACGGTGGTCAGGGCGATACGAGAGGCCTTGGCTGGCTTGGGAGACCGCTCAGAGAGCCCGTCCTCCTCGGAACGTTTACGCTTGGGAGAGGCCTTGGGAGTCACGGGATCCACGTTCTCAGAGTCCGAGTCGGACGCGGAATGAGACTTGAGAGACAAGGGAGAGCCTGTTTGGATGTTAGAACGCGCTATGAAGATGGAAAAAGACGCGTCTGACGTCAGAACATACCATTCTGCTGGTTGCCCAGGTTCTTTTTGGCCTTGAGCATGGAACGGATGCGCGAAGCATCAAGGGTGCCAAAGGGCTGGCGCACGGCTGGGGTCATGGTCAAGGCGGCCATGGTGAACGAGATGAACTGTCTGGAAGACTTGATAGGTGAACCTTGAACACGTAGTGGAGGGATTAAGAGAGGTGAAAAGTGCTTGGTGGCTGGAGATGGATGTCGGTGAGGGCACTTGAGGCGGGGATTTAGAAGTAGCGGTGGTTAGCAGCAAGATGAGACTGGTCGAGCTCCTGCTACTGAAAGTGGTATCGAGGTGAAGAGGATGAAGCAAGAACAGGCAAGCGAAGGACCCTTAAGTAGACCCTTTGGAGCAATGGACGGACAGGTCCAGCGAGAAGGATGCTCCGGTGGTTGGAGCAGGGCTCGATGTTCCGTCGAGGAGCAGACAGGTGTCGGTGCAAGCAGCTGGGGAACCCCGACGCCAAGGCAAGAAGCGGTCGAAGCACGGCAACTTCGAGTTCCCAGCCGACGAAGCTAAGCCAGAAAGATATTGCAGAGCGAGAGAGGACAGTTCAACCTCTGCCACGCAGCCCGAAGAGGGAACGATGAGGCTAAAGAAAGAAGAGGAGCAGGACGAGGGGGGAGCTGGAGGAGTATATCCACGGAGCCACGGGTTCGCACCATGCGCGCACTGGGGATGATGCGCCACGGTGCTTGGGGGGCAGGAATTCCGGATTCGAGATAAAATCGTCACGATCAGCGGTCGATCGCTGGATGCCTGGGCGCGTCGTGTCTGGCGGTGCAGAGGCCATTGCGAGAGAGCGATTGGCCGGCGGCGTCGCGGAGGGGCAGCCGGCCTGCAGCGCCCTCGATACCGGGCATGACCGCGCGTCGTGTCGCCCGTACCGCCGCCGTACCACGTGTTGCCCGACGCGCTGCAGGGCCAAGGTACCTCCCGCCGGCCCCGAGGCGGCGCGGTACCTCGGGGCGCTCTGCGGCTCGCGCCCCCGGGCCGTCACCGCCCGGGCCCCGTACCGCCGTTACTTACCCGTGACCAGCCGTTACCAGCCTCGCATAATCCTCGACATGGCGTTCTCCTCGAACCCTTCGATTCTACTGGAAGCTTGGCGGTTTCACGGTCTCACCTTCTGGCGGCTCCTTCCCTCATCCTGCTGCTGCTGCTCACGTCTCCTCCTCCGCGCGTCGTGTCGTTTGGCCCTGTGACACGGTCCGGCATGTTTGCTGCCATCCCGCTGCGCTTCACGAGTCCATAACCCTTTATCCGGAAGCAGTGTCCTATTCCACGCTGCTTGATAGCGGCGACGTGTTTCCATCTGGCTTCGATCTGGATCCTCCTGTCAGGGAGACGCGACCACGCAGGGACCATGCTCTATATCTGGACGCGTCCCGTAAGACATGGTTATACCAGCAATGGCTATATTGAAATGCACGAGCCAATGCCTTCACGCGTCTTGGTCCACCTGTGATTATCAGCTGTCTCCATTGAGCAGCTTGGCCCCGTCCTGACCCCCTATTTCCATATTTCTATCCTCCCTGGGAATTCTTCAAGGAGATATTTCCCATCATCGCGTCTCAGGGGCATCGGTTGGCTTTCAAATTCCAGATCAGACCCCTGGATTTTCCTGGTTTCCATCTTTTGATAAATGTGACTCTTCTATCTGATCTACATGGTTCTCACTTTACACTCTAGCCCATCGTCGTTCAGATCTCATCCTCCCACGGGATGCTGTCCATGGCACCCGGTCTCTCCACGCATCGCGCCGCGGCCCGGGTGGCACATCTCATCGCCTCGACCGTGACATTGTGATACCGGTCCTTCTTGTCCTCGGGAGTCAGATCCTGCCCTGCCTTTCCTTGCTCTCGTCGCCGCTCCCGCCAGCGCGCGATCTGGACTGCATATGCGCCGACGAAGGTGTCTCCCGCCGCGGTCGTGTCCAGCACCTTGTCCACCTTGGTGGCGGGAATCTCGTTGGTAACTCTGAGCGCCTGGTCCGCTGGTCCTGTGGTCCCTGCGTCCGTTGCGCTGTACCAGACGCCCTTTGCGCCCAGCGTGATCACCACGTACGTCACACCCAGCTTGTGGAAGTACCTGGCCACCTTCTCCCTGGGGCTTTGTCCCTCCGCATCCGGCACGGCTTTAAGCAGCTGCTCCGTCTTTGGAGCCATCAGCTCTGCCTCTGTCTCGTTCATTATCAGGTGGTCGACAGCTGTGTAGACATCCTCGGGTAGACCTCCCGGCGGTGCGGGAGCCGGGTTGTATATGACCTCGGGCCCGGACTCGATACCCTTTTTGCCTTCCGCTCTGCTCTTCTCCTTGAACTCGCGAACCGCCCGCAGGATCCCGATGACCGTTTCCACGGGGATCTCTCCTTGCAGCACAATGATATCCGGCAACGGCGCAGCCAGACCCGATCCCAGCACTTCGGGGACGGGCTGCATCCCCGAGTAGTTTGCCCCGGGGGAGAAGAAGATACGGTTCTCCCCGCCGGCCGACTCGTCCACCACGATGACCGCGACACCCGTGTACGCGTCCTCGATCGTTCGGATGCGCGACGTGTCTACGCCGGACTTCTCCAGTGTCGGGCGCAGCAGGGCCTGGAAGTGCCCGTCGCGTCCCCCCACCGCACCGACCATCTCGACCCTGACTGGGTCCCTGGAGGCGGACTGGGACGGCGACGCCGTCGACGACGACGACGGCCGTGGCCGAGACAGCCGCCCACACGCGACGGCCTGGTTCGCGCCTTTGCCCCCGGCGCTCGTAAAGAACGACGACGCGGTGATCGTCTCGCCGGGCTCGGGGAAGCGCGGGGTCACGGACACCATGTCAGCGTTGAGGGAGCCGATGACGCGGATCAAGGGAGCCATGCTGTCGATGTCGTTGCTTCGATCTTATCTCGAACTTCGATGTCAAAAAAAAAAAAAACAGCAGCACGGGTATCTGCAGAACAAGAAGATTATCTGGTATTCAGACAGTTGACGGACGTCTTCTCTCCTCCCCCGCGCTTATACCCGTGGGACCTGGCTCAGCCCAGTGGTAGACGCGAACCGTAGTTGACAGTACCCCGTCTGCACCGTACAGTACCACTACCGTATCCCAATTGACCGCGAAACGCCGCACGCTCTCGCCTTCACCGATACTTGTGCAGATGCGACGCTCGATCGACGATTGCTGGAGGTTGAATCTGGAGATGGCGCAGGTCGGCACTATTGGCCGAACTCAAAGCGGGGCGGGTTCGGTGGGTCCTGGGTCAGGTGTTTCGTCTTGTCTCGGATGGCGGGCTCCGTACGGAGGTACGCTATTGAGTCTTAAATTTGGGAACTCCAGGTACTCCGACGACTCCGTATACTATTGACTTAAGGAGTATAGCGAGCTACTTAATCCGTACATATATGATTGCGGATAAGATCGATGCAAGGAGGCTGCCTACTCCGCAGATACCTTATAGATAGGGAGATCGTAGATGGAGTGATGGGCTCTTGAATGGATAGAGGCTGGAGCATTAACTAATCTATTAAGTACCTATTAGCTCTTGCAGGCCGGGACTTCTCGAGAGAGAGTTTCTGCATTCTGCTCGAGATGACTACTCCATAGTAATAATAGTAAGCTACGGAATAAGAAGTATGGAGTAGCCTGGCTTCATCAGATGCTGAGTGATGTCCTCCGTACTCCGTATGCTTTGAGGAATGCGCAATTGGAATAATTGCAAAACTGCTTGTTGCCTGCGTGAGCGTTCTGCTACTCTCTACGGAGTACTGTACGTATGAATGTTGGATATGGTATGGGCCTGCGAGTGGACGTGTCACGTATCCTTTTTTTTTATTCGTGCCCCGAAATGGCGTGATAAGGCCAATGAAACCAGGATTCGATGAATATCGTGCAGAATAATATTTCTTCTAGGAGAACTCTAGGAACATGCATTATGATAGAATAATAACTGCGTGACTGTAGACATTATTATTGCACATAACGCCAGACTCCAGACCAAACCCAACCCACAGCATAACAAGCATGAAAACTTTGGTGAATGGATAATTTTCACGTCGAACGTCGATCGTTCCTTTTCCTGGCCCGGTTTTTTTTACCTCTCCTCATGCAATAGAAGGAAAAAAATACATAGACAGTAGAAGAAGCATCGCGTCACACTCGTCGTCAGGATCAAGCAAAAGAAAGCCGTATGGAGTAGGCGAGACGAACAAAAGAAAGAAAGGAAAGGAAAGGGGAGCTGGAAGCAGCCCCGTTCCGTAAATATATGAATAAATAAAATAATTTTCATACCCCATTCCGGTACACCTGCGACCCGCCCGCGCGGATCTGGATCGTCTCTCGCCGCTGCAGCACCACCAGCGCCCGGTTGAGCGCCTGCTCGCTGTACCCGCGGACGTCGACGAACTCGCGCCGAAGCGTCGCCAGGCTCGTGCTCCAGCCGATGGGCAGCCGGCGCTTCAGCTCGTCCTCGACCTTGCTCGCCTCCTCCATGAGCTCCTTGCTGCCCTGCGCCTCGCCGTGCGTGATCGCGTCCATGGTCGACGCCAGGAACAGCCGGATCGCCTCATCGACGTGCTCCTCCGTCGCGACGGGCGAGAGCGTCAGCTTCGCCAGCGCCTCCGCGATGCGGATGATGGCTTCAAGCTGCCGGACCGTGATGGGGATCGAGGACCGCTGGTTGGCGTCGAGCTCGGCGCGGTGCACTTGCTTGCGGATCGTGACGAAGTGCGAGGAGAGCTTCTCTGCGGCTTCGGGGGAGAGGCGGGGGGCACAACGTCTGGGGAAGGTTAGCAATCCACTGCATTCTAAATATGAGAGAAATGTGTTTGAATACATACGATTTACAGTAGCTGATGTATCGCTTCATCTTCTCCACTGGGATCTCCGCCTCGACCTGCTCCTCGACGCCCCGGCCGCCCATGTGGATGCCCATGACGTGCCGCGCGATTCTCTCGTCCCGGCTCCGCTCATGCTCGTCACGGACGACGAAGATCATGTCGAAACGGGACAGGATGGTCGTCTGGAAGTCGATGTTTTCGCCGGTCGTCTTCATGTCGTCGTACCGGCCGAAGATCGGGTTCGCGGCCGCCAGGACGGACGTTCTCGCGTTGAGGATGGTGGTGATGCCGGCCTTAGCGATTGAGATGGTCTGCTGCTCCATGGCTTCGTGGATGGCGACTCGGTCTTCGTCCCGCATCTTGTCGAACTCGTCGATGCAGACGACGCCGCCGTCCGCGAGGACCATTGCGCCTCCTTCCAGATAGAATTCCCTCGTGTTGCTATCCCGCTGCACGGAGGCCGTCAGACCGGCCGCAGACGAACCCTTACCTGACGTGTAGATTGCAATCGGAGACACCTTCTCGACGAACTTCAGCAGCTGGGACTTGGCGGTACCGGGGTCACCCAGGAGCAGCACGTTGATGTCTCCACGAAGTTTCATCCCATCTGGGAGTATCTTCTTCGACCCGCCCATGAGAAGGCACACGATCGCCTTCTTGATATCCAGGTTCCCATAGATCGAGGGCGCAATGCTCCTGGCGAAAGCTTCGTAGAGGTCTGGCCGACGGCTCATCTCCAGGAATTCCTGCTCCTCCTCCTCTGTGAAGATTGCATTGCCCTTGGCGGTGTGATCCACGTCGGTGCTGATCCCCACGGCCCGCAGGTATGGGTTCCGAATGGCGACGCCGGAGTTGGCCTTCCCGCCCTTGGACTGGTAGATGGAGAACACGCCCATCACCGTACACCGTGAGCCAGGCACGACACGATTGGCGAGGTACCGGTCTGCGGAGATGAGGATGTGGCGGGGAAGCTCACCCACGGGTACCTGGTCGGGGGCTTCCTGCAGCTTGAGAACCTGCTGGTCCACGAACTGAGACTTTTCGTGCACCACGACGTAGGGGTCCAGCGGACATTTGTCCCCGGGTTCGTCGCCCGGCATCTGTTGTCGCTTGCATCTTCTCGGCAGAGTGAGAGAGGAGAAGCCGCCCTCGACTGGAATGTTCTCTGTGTGGCCGCAGTTTTTGCATCTGATGTGAACGAGCGTCGCTTTCGAGGACACCGTCGACGCGCCGATGACTATCCCAGGTATCCGAACGAGATGGGAGATGTTCGTTGCGTTCAGGTCGCGGATGGAAATATGCGATGCACTTGAGTGCAGGAGCAGTTGGTGCGGTGGGAGTTCAATGTCCTTTTCAGAGGGGTAGACTATACGTTTTGTGCATTCCTGGAGAGCAGCTTCGAACTATAACGCCATTCCGATTAGAATGAGTAATACATATGACTAGGAGGAAAAAAGAGAGATCGGAGAACTCACAAGAGGAATGATCTCCGCAGGCTCAGTCGTGAGCCTGTGCGCCAGCTCCTCATTGTAGGAGATGAGGTGTGCGATGTCGATATCACAGTAATACTGCTTCACCAGGACATTCTGTCGAAGCTGATCTCTAATCAAAGCGTTAGCTCTGAATTCACACTGCTCCGAAAAGTGTTGCGCTCACCTGTAGATGAATGCATTGTCGAGCTGAAAGGCCAGGACGAATTCCCGCAGGCGGGCCTGGATCTGTGTGCGAGACTCGTCTGCGCCATCCTGGCTTGGCGCAAGGACGCTGAGTGTATAGGGTGTGCGTCTGTCCATTATTGCGCCGGATGGAACGGTGGAAGAAGTGGTCTCAGTATGTGTCTTCTGCGGGGAGACACAAGTCGAGATATCTCTTACCTGTGCTGGCAGACGGTTGGTGACGCGTGGAAAACACGTCGCGCGCGCTCCACGCGTAAAGTGGTTTGCGGCCCGCGGGCTGGTCTTCTGGGAGAAACTAGCGATTTTTTCTGCCGACGTTAAAATTTCTAGCCCAGGATTCATTGCTTTCACCAGAAGAACAAGGAGAAAAAAAATAAATACCATCTAGATGCAGAAAAAGTAAAGCCTTAGCCACGGCTAGAGAGGCAAAAAAAGCAAAAGGTTATATGACAAGGGTGGGATTCGAACCCACGCCTCCTTTCGAAGACACGGAAGATCGTGTTCTATTGAACCCGATCAGCTCAGGTTAGCCTGAACCGTGCGCCTTGGACCTCTCGGCCACCTTGCCTTTCTTGGAAGACAATTTGCAGGTAAATAATTTAACTGCGCAAAGAGTGACATCGTTACCCGGACATTTCAAAGGAGCTACTACCTACGGATAATGTTTTGTTCAGGGGTCAAAGTCGATTTTAAGAACATCTGGCTTTGAGAAATTTTGTGTTCTTTTTATGGTTGATGCATCATTTCATCATAGGTATGGACTGATGTGCCTCATTTCATGGTAGGGTACATGCTTGGAGTCGGAATATATATTGCCGTGACTATCCTTTGACAATTGCCTCTTCACTCAGAGACAGAGCTCTTGTTGTTAATTGTACAGTAACCACACTGCAGACTATGAAAAACTCTCTGAGGCGAAGACTTTATATGTTGAACACGCGCGTTGTCGCGTCGGCTTATAATCTGCATCGTTCTGGACAGGGCCAAGAGAGAAAGAAGAGAGTATCGGAAGACTCCTCGAAGGCTTGCTAAAATGACCTCCTCAACAACAGTTTATTTTTGATCTTGCCACAAAGAAGACAGCGCCGCTGTACGCAATCCCTGCATGACCCCAATGCAAAAAGCAGAGCCAATCACCAAAGAGAGCTAACACAAAGACGTATAAAAAAGCTCACACCCCCGGCCCACAGGGCTATACTAGGGTACTACAAAAAACCCCCACCTTGCTTTTGGTGGGCAGGGAATTCTCATTACCTGGATCCTCAGGCCAACAGCTTCATCAGATGTTAACAGGTATCGACTAATGTTGAACCGCTGCACCTCAGACTGAGGAGAGGATCAAACCTGGGACGCTGGACGGTGAGGGAGGCCGCTGGCTATACCAATAGCTTCACCACTGCACTATTGTCCCAGATTCTAGTTGTTTGGTGAAAGTGATTTTAAAATATAACCCAGAAACGGGAGGGTGCCCGGTTGCTCGGAGCCGTTCGGCCGAATTTCGCTGCAGGCAACAATCTGCATATTTCAAGCGGAAACAACATGAGAATGAAAGAGTTCGAACTCTTCCCTGCTCACTATATGAAGAGATCAACTGACAAGTTAACAACATGGAAGACACAACATCGAGATGCCGAAACCAAAAGAAATCTGGAAATCATGTCTCCTCCAAATAGGGATGTGAAGTTACCAAAACATTGCTGTCGATAAGTTGAGGGAGTATTATCTCTCACTGAAAATTGATGTAATGCCAGTGGACAGGACAGAGTATATTCTTCAAAGATGGAATGAGCTCTCTTAGAGGTATGCAGCTAGCTGCGCGGCCTACTAGTTTATAGCCTAGTCTGCTTTGTCGATATGATGCATCTTTGCAATATAGGGACTGGTTTGTTACATCTAGAACAGGTTGATTTGTGGTCTGAAAAGAAGGCAGAACGCCGATATATAGGTAGACCAGGAATAATAGTAAAAAGATCCGAGAGATCACGTCCCAAGTCACTTTACTCGCCTCAAATTCCGTCTCTTGCCGTAAGGTCGCACCAATATGCGTCACCTAAACCACGTACCATATGACCCATGCCCACGAGACAACGGCTTATTCAGGCCCAAGGTACGCTCATGTTCATTATCTACAGTACAGTACATTGCACTCCGCATCCGGAAGAAGACTTGCTCCGCGCCCCGGGCGGGCGTCGCCAGGGACCCGCCGTCGCGGATGACGCCTTACCCGATCGGGCGCTGGACGCTCGTCCCCGGCTGGACAGTGCACGCGTCGACGTTGCGGATAGCTTCGCCCGTACGGTCTTGCCCTTTCAGCGATATCGACGGCAGGCCCAGCATCACAGGCGCATTGGGAAACTGCTGGTCCGCGTTGATCCCCCAAAGTCCGGTGGTGGCGCACTCTGCCCTTGCTATGTCCGGATAGCGCCGCGAGCCTGATCGTCTATCCCCTTTGTATGGTGGATGCGTCGCCGTCGGCTTCAGCCTGTCGAACGAGATGTCTTCGGCGAGTCCTCGGAAATCAGTCGACAGCCTGGCGTCGGCGGCATCGATCCCGTCGTTATCGCAACGTTCCTTCACCCAGCACGAGTCCCCCAAAATCCCTCCGTCGCAGAGACATGCCTCCAGGAGAGGATCGACGGCAAGCTCCTTCGTCAGCATCGGTGGCGTCCTGGACACGTCCCAGCATCATGGATCGATAGCGGAGGCCGGGCAGAATGGTACGTCCAGACTTGGATTTGTACTGAGATTAGGCGCTGACATTAACCTCCCTGTAGCTATCTCGACCCTTCTTCAACCCCCTATCGTACGAACAGGGCTTGTACCTCACACGGCTGTGTCGTCGAGCGGATATAAGCCTCCAACTTCTCGAGATATACCTCCGGTCACACTGACAAACATCCCCCGTGTTGATCCGAAAACTTTCGAGCCGTACTTTGCCCAAATCGGCTCGTTGTATGATGCCTTCCAACGCGCAAAAGAAAGTAATGAGGACAATGAGGCCCAGTCGGTTCTGGGGAGTAAATCGGGGCAGAAAACGGAAGGACTCGACGCTTTGGGATCGAGGCCGCTGGAACGGCGATATTCCGGAGTGTCTTTGAGTTCACGAGCGACTTCCCCTCTGGATACGCTAGGAGGGAAACTGCCGTCCAGTGGACGTGGTCGCGCCCCTGCGATGACCCCTCTGTCGACAATCCCCAGTGTCTACTTCGAGGACGACTTTCGTCTGGAGAATCCCCGCACTTTTGACGTGGTCTCGGAGCGATCAGAAGTGGTCAGGCCACCACCGAAGCCGTCAGGCAACGGCGATAAGGCTACGAATGGAGCCGCTTTGGAACCAGTCCATACCGGAAGAAAGGCGCTCTCCACAAACGCGATTCTCCAGGAAAAGCTGTCTTGGTATATGGATACTGTTGAGATACATCTTATCTCATCGATCTCTGCTGCCTCCAAGTCCTTTTTCACTGCGCTTGGGTCGCTGCGCGAACTCCATTCGGAGGCTGCCGACTCTGTGAAGAAAATACAGGTATTGCGGAAGGACCTGAATAAGATCGACAGGGAGATGGCACTGGGCGGCCTTAAGGTGGTAAATCTACGTCGTCGAAGGGAGAACGTCCGGAAACTAGCCGATGCGGTGGCTCAACTACGCGAGGTTGTAGAGTCTATATCTAGGTGTGAGGACATGGTTGAAAGAGGAGATATCGAGGAGGCGACCGAGGGTCTTGATGAGGTGGAAAGACTGATGGCTGGAGAACAGACTAGGAGCCGCTGGAGCGAAGACGATGAGGCGCAAGAGGGCGTGAGCAGGGGTATTGATCTGCGGGGTATCAAGGCTCTGGAGGGAGTCTCAGATGACCTCGCCAAGCTTAGACATCGGATTGGAATGGGCTACGAGAACAGATTCCTGGATGATCTCTTGGGGGATCTGCGACGGCATGTGGCAAGTGTTCCTCCAGACGTGACATTGCAGCGTTGGGGCATGTCGTTTCAGCGCTCTCGCGGAGCTCAACGAACTGTTCCTTCGGGCTTTCCATACATGCATTTTGATGACCAGCTGAGATCGCGATTGCGCGCGGAGCTCACTGGCCTTGCTCGTGCCCATCACACAATGCCTGCAGCAACCTCTTTCAAGACTGCTGTCCTGCGAGAGATGAAAGGGTTGATTCGCCGGCATTTGCCTAGTTCGAGTGATGATGACAATATGTCGATGATGTCGGCCTCTACGCACGGTGGACGACAGCTAAGCCAGCAAGAGAAGTCGTCGATCCTGGCGCGGAATCTTCGGGCGCTCGACGCAGAAGAAGCCCAAACCATGCTCACCCGAGTGTACACTGGTATCAGCGAATCACTCAGGAGGCTCAGTGTCCAAGTCAAGGTTCTCCTTGATATCACAAGCGGTCTTAAGATACCGTCCAAGAGTCACAACACGCAAATCTCGGATAATACGTCTGGGTCCGGTACCGGAGGTGGAGCAGCCGCGGAAGTCCAGGAGGAGATTTTGCAGGTTCTGGACATGTCCAGTCTTCTTGGGCAAGCTGTGGATATGGTCCAGTCTCAGATAATTAAGGTGCTGAAAGTGAGATCCGAGCAGACCTCCCATCTGCCGCTGGAGGACTTCATAAGATATTTCAGTCTGAATCGGCTTTTCGCGGATGAATGTGAAGCTATCTCGGGCAGAAGTGGCACAGCGCTGAAGACGGTGGTGGATAATCAGATCAGAGAGTTCATTTCACGATTCGGTGATAGTCAACGACACCGCATCGTTCATGTCATGGACTCGGACAAATGGGATGCCAAAGATTTTGGCGATTCTGAGAACGCCATTCTTTCCAGAATTCTTCAGGCGAGCACAAAGGATATCGACATATGGTCAAACGTCTCTAAGATCTGGCTGCGTGCGGATGAGGTCCATGGAGAAACTGCACTGTCGAATGGCACTGTCGCCAACGGGTCTGGCAAAGACAAGATCCGGAGCGCGATTATTGATGAGCAGAAATACATCCTTCCGGAATCGGCTTTAGCGATGATGAGGAGCATCGAAGAGTTTCAGTATCTCATGGCGAATATTCCTAGCATGGTGCAAGAAATTGGATCCAATCTTCTGGAGTGCCTGAAGCTCTTTAATTCACGCTCCTCTCAACTGATCCTCGGGGCTGGAGCCACGAGAAGTGCGGGGTTGAAGAACATTACAACAAAGCACCTAGCCCTCTCCTCACAAAGCCTAAGTTTCATAATCGCATTGATCCCGTATATTCGTGAATTTCTTCGGAGGCACTCACCGTCAAATCCGCTAATGGCGGAGTTTGATAAAGTCAAGAGGCTCTACCAGGAACATCAATCTGGGATCCATGAGAAGCTTGTTGACATCATGTGTTCTCGTGCAGCGATGCATGTCAATGCAATGAAGAAAATAGATTGGGATGCGCAGAGAGACACCAGCGCCGTGAGTCCTTACATGGAGACTTTGACAAAGGAGACGGGTACCCTCCATCGGGTGCTGGCCAAGCATCTTCCGGAGTCCACGGTGATGATGATCATGAACCCAGTGTTCAACAGTTACAGGGAGCAATGGACCAAGGCGTTCCAGGAGGTGTCAGTGAGAACGGAAGCCGGAAGACAGAGGTAAAATAGCTCGAGGCATATCCATGTATTTCCCCTGCTCGACGTGACTGACGGGAGCAATAGGATGCAATCCGATGTCGAATTCTTCAATTCCAAGATCAGCAAAATAGATGGCGCTGGTGACTTGGGTGATCACCTCCTTCAAGTTGTTAAAGCCAAAACAATCACTCCGGAGCCGAATAATAGGTCTGCTTCTCCGCGTCCTGCTTCGGACACACAATCACCTCGGAATTCAGCCAGCGACGAAAAGGAGCCCAAGAAGTCTGTGGAGTCATAAGTTTTCTCTTTGAGAATTAACTTTATTTTGTGATTCCCATGGTGATCGGTGCTTGTATACAAGCTCCTTCACTTTTGTTTGAGTCATTCTGACATGACTGGAATTGCCGGGTAATGTATAGGGGTCTTCAGTAATTATATTCCCTCTTGTACTTTGGATAGACGTACGCATTCTCATACCACCAGCGTTCTATTTTTTTTCTTTCCTGTCATGTATATTTGGTGTCTACCATCCTTTCTATTGTCCTGCTTGATTTCTACTATCTTCGTCGATGACCGCAGTCATCAGAGCAAATATGAAGACTACTTTTTCTTCACACCGAAGGAATGCATCCAACAACAGAGTATCTAGATCACATACCTATTTGTTCTCTGTTTCTTTTTGTAAGGTCTAGTTCCACCGGTCTTACGTCCTGGTTAGGCTAATAATAGCTTCAGCTAGGTAAGTATTCTTTTGTTCATGAAACCAGATAAACAAAGGATTCGGACATCTATACTCATGTGATGATTTTCTGTCTAACTTATCTCATAAATATCAGTCTTTCTTGCCCTCTATTTGCCAGTGATCCGAGCGAGTTCTACTGTCAGCTTCGGTGTCTGATTCAAGGGAGGACTAACTTATATAGTGTCGTCAGAATGGGTATGTACGATGGAACCGTACCTTGCGATCACCCTCGTCTGAGGGATGTTGACCGAAGGAGGGTGTGGGAAGTTGTTTGCCATGCGCCGAAACTACTCCAACGTCCGAAACTTAGCTCAGATATTATAGGGCGATTCTGGAGGGAGTCAAATGCTGTCAAGATTATCTTAAGGACCCAGTCGGCATGTCGGACTTGGTATATGCCGAGATGCGAGCATTCTTAGATGACTATGCAAATTCACGAGCATTCTGGTGCCATAGCGAGTTCCGGGCTCTTCTAGTGAGTTCTGTGCCAGCAGTATATGAGATTGCGAAGATCGAAGAGTTCTCTCTCCCGAGTAATATTCGTGACGTTGTCGAGCATTTCACTGAGTACGGTGACTTTTTCGAACATGTGACGGACATCTTGAGGTGCGACCTGTGTTTTGGGCACAAGTTCCACAACCAAATCGATCATCGCACCGGAAGTCAGTTTCGATGGGTGGACATTGCTAAGATGCTGGAGCTTGATGCGGAGTCGTCTCTTCCAGGGGCCGGACAAAGTTATCCAACGCTCTTGGGGAGACAACAGCAGCTAGAGAGGGACCTGGCGCTGATATAATCCACGAAATGGCAACAAGCATCCGGGAATCAGCAAAAGCAATGGCTGCAACAGAGGGATCAGTTGAATGGCAGATCAGGAAGTACGCCATCTATCACGAGAGTCCTTCGGGACCAAAGAAGTCTCTCCGGACCGGAAACTGCGCAGAGCTTGCGAACTATACACAGACCGTGCGTCTCGTGCTGGATAAGTTTTGGAGATCCCCGTTGCCTTTGGACTGTGTCCAGAGGAACGCTGCCCGAATCATGATAATCATTGTTGCGCTGACGCAGAAGACTTGGTTCGACTCCATCAGCGAGGACCACGTTTGTCCCAGCTGATAACGCATTGGAGCTTAGACGTCGAATTTCTGAGACTGGCAACAGTCGCAGGGAGAGTGATAGGCGGAGCGTGCCACTCTGTGACCCAACACGCCTTCTCAGCGACTTCGATCGTGTTGAATATTTGAAGTTGACAAAGACGCGTGCAATCCAGACTCGGCAGTGCCGCTCATTTGTGACGACTCCGAATGGACTGGTGGCTTGGACGTGTATGCTGGCCTTTCAAACTCGGAAAGCTACCCACAGCCGGTCGATGGTTATGGTTTGCCATCTAGCCAGAGGGTCGACCCACAGCGTTTGACCTTGCTTGCGGATCTCTATGACCACAGCATCAAGCTTTATAGCCGGATCGCAATTGCTCCTGGGCTCGAATCGTGGGTTCTGATCCGAACATCTTATGATCTGGGTTATACAATAGTATCTGCCTTTCTCTGGCCATCCTTGTATACGGTCCCTTTTCTCAGAAAGGTCAAAGAAATAGCTGGAATTCCCAAGCCAAATCTGATCAGACAAGGCTTTGCGAGACTCCCAAAGAGAGGGCTAGTATGCCTTACCTCTTTGGACGGCCTCTTCACCCCCGGAGTCGTCACTCGGTCTCCAACTCACCGAGAAGTGAGCAAGTGACGGCAGTTCTTGACCACATCAAAAATGATAGATTGAGACAGGCCTGCGAGCTAGTCGAAGGCTCTCTCGTCTCCGGTTCAGCCATACTGACTCAGAACCATTGTGCAGCCCTCATCCTTAAATCGTTGGAGTTCCTGGCACCCATCGTTGAGCGATCCACCATCTGCGCTGGCACTCCGGCGGAACTCCTGATTCGACGGCGGTGGATCGACCTCTCTACCGCCATGAGGCAGGTGATATCAGCAGAAAGCGAGATAATATATGACGAAGAGCTCTGTCAGGATATCATCAAGCTTGCGGGCTTGCCCGACGAGGACCTTGCCAAGGCGGGGTTTATCAGGGATCATAAATTTGGGATTTTGCGCAGGCAGCTTCTGTGTTGGGTTTCGCCATTTGAATCTTTGGATTTCTCCCTTCCTACTTCAGAAAAATCACAGTTTGGAGTCTCCGGGTACGAAAAAAGTTATAACCACGTCACGGATTGGGGGTTTCGATTATGTCGACATAACTGAAACGGATATGACAACTTGATTAATACCCACGAAAAAAAATTGCGATGTTTACATAAGTGATTTTTTCTTCTAATTGCTCCGATCATTTATTTCCATCTTCTGCCGGTTTCACTGGTTCCATCCATCTTATGAGCACCAAGTCCCTTCCGCTCACCCAGGCCTCTGGGAGCTGCGTGTCCTTTTCCACTACCTGAGGGCGGAGTGCCACGGCTGCCCTGGGCACTGAACCATTGCTTCTTGCCTGGATCGGCTATGTCTTCGGGGGCCGGGGCGGCCTTGTAGGAGCGGTCGACAGGTTCCGAACCGACCTGCATGTATGGTTGTTTTCTGTTAGAATAACAGGTCTAAAGTCCATGGGAGTTGTATGTGTGGAGGAAATTAGCTAGCATGAGCATTTTCCCGGTCACATAGGTAATGAAAATGAAAGAGCAAAAGAATCGAATTAGACATACCCCTTCATTGACTCCGTGCGCTTTAGTCTCGCCTGCTTCAATGGCATTGTCGCTCTGGGGGATACCGTTGTCGTATTGCGCGCCCCGAACCATATTCGATATGGATGCAGATAGTATATTACAGAAAAAATGGGTTCGTATCCGTATTAAGTGTAAAAAGTAGATGAGATACAAAATCCCGCACTGCTTCTTCCAATTTTTTTTCAGCGGCAAAAAGTACCTAAAAAGGTACCTCCTAGTTAGTATACCAGTGTTCACAGTAAAACAAGTGATACTATAGCAGGCTGATCTTGGAAAAAAGGTTGGACAAATGACGTATTCGCGACGTTGACGGAAAGTGGCCTCAAATATCAGGTATCACAAGACCGCAGAACTGGACAGGTCTTCAGTAAGGACTACTGATGCTTCGACTTTCACTTGCGCATTAAGATGTGGACGTCCTTGTTGGCTATCTGTTCGGCTGACAGCATTGTGAGGTCATGGAGATAGAGTTTCTCGTGACGTCATGTACAATATAAGAGTAGGTATTAGATAAAATGTGTTTTCTCTGTTGAAGCTCGTGGTGAAGCTGCTCCTGCTACGTATGTAGGTATATGCAATAACAGAAGATCTGATGATAGTTCCAGTCGTTGTTAGTGTGGTGGGAGAGAGTGGTGTGTCGCGCAGGTTAGGCTGCGCCGCGGAGGCGAAGACGAGGCATGCTCTCCATGACCACTACAGACTTCTGTTCAAGTGACAAGAGATCTCGGAGGCTTCCAGTCTATCGAGAAACATGAAAAGTTGGCACCGTTCATTCTGGTAACTTTCGATTCCGGGGGTCTCCTTGTTGACACGATTTGTAATCAAGATATATTTTAGCTTTCCATCCGCATACTAGATACTGGATTTTATTATTAACCCCTGTTTCTCTTAACAACTTCTACTGACACTAGCAGACATTGTTGGAGAAATAATTCTGACAACCGTACTCTCGATACAGGGCAACCATATTTGATTTGGTACCTACGAAGAGATTTTCCGCTGCAGGGTCTAACATAAATGCAAATAAACAACATATTAAGTTTTCTCAAGTGGTCTGAAACTCTGCAGAAGTAGTCTGGTACAAACTAGTAGGTATCCAAGCATTATCTAAACATTCTCCTTTCGATTCAAGTATCGATAAAGGCCAATGATAGCCCTCAAGAATTCTCTTCGACCACCTTGATCTAGAAGGTCGTAGGGCTCTGAACGATAATACTTCAGATTTTCGCTTGAGAGACGCCCTTTACAGATATCTTTCACGTAGGTATTAGACATTACTGCTTTGCTGAGATGTAGGATAGATCCGTCCATTGTAATCACAAATCCTGTGTAGTCATCCAGTGTCGGATTGTCATTGTAAGCTGAGACCGCCTGCATAAGAAGCTGTGGAACTTCATGTTTCTCAATTTTTGCAGTGTCGTTATCTCTTATGACCTAATGTATGTACTAAATCAATATCCCTGAAAGCTAATTTGAAAGATAAAGAAGGGTAAAAACTCACCGAGATTATACAAAGCGGATAGCTCCAACTCTGACTAAGAGGAGAATTTTCGGATGTATTAATTGGTAGTAGAAGAGCACCGTCGCATTTAAGAGTGCCGCGGGCACTTAATGACGGTATCACAAACTGAACTTCAAGGCTGTATTGAAATTCACTTCTTGCTATTAGTCCAAGTATCTCAAGGTCGAGAGGGACTAAATATGGACTGGACTGACATATTTCTTTCGTTCTTGATTCTGAGGCCGACTACTTCGAAAAAAGAATATAGAGATTCTTTTGCGGTTTTTCTCATCCAACTTCCTGTTGATCCCAGACTGCCTTCGAGATAAAGAAGAGTTCGGTGGAAGGGATTTTCACGATAGGGGCGCAGAGTGAAAGGAGCGCTCAGCACCTCCTCTTTGGTCGGCTTTGTGAAATACTCTGCAAGCTTCTCGAACTCTTCATGTTGCAGTTTAGTAAGTAGGTTTTCCTGACGTGCAACTAGGTATGTAGGCGCAAGCATGCTAACAAAACAGACCTTCGTCGCCATCATTAGGTAGATTCGCATCGCCAACTAAGTCCGTAGAAGGTACATCATACTGGCATTTGATATTCGTTGCTGAAAGATGTTGTGATGACCACTTCCTTGGTGGCTGAAGCAGCAAGAGAGACGTCGAGCTTAGAGATCCTCGTGACGATAAAGAGGAAGATTTCAATGAAGCATGATCCATAAGAGCAAGTGGGAAATCACTTACTTCGTTCACAACTTACTTGATATTAAGGAAGAAAGACATGATGTTGTCAACTCAGTTACGAAGTCGTTGCTAGGTAGTACCAGTGGACGTTGATAGTTGCCTAAGGCATGATGTCGGAACCATCTGCATGCATCCATGGATCACGAACTTGCTTGCCTTTCATGAAACGGTATGCCGAATTAAGCGGTCTTTGACCATTCATCTATCGCTGCCCGCATAGGGTCTCGTATGCCCGAATCCGTTGTCGTTCAGTTCCGTCAAAGGGATGTACTGATCCCTTTATTAGAACCGTTTCGGGATCTCGAGTGGTAGTGAGACCTACAATGAGGTTCAAAAGACAGCGAAAGCTGCTGGAATAATCTCGGGCAGTTCAAAAGAGGGAATTCCCTACATCACGGCTCTGTAGACTCCTAGGAATCTTCTACTCCTTCTAATCCTTCACACTGCCATCTCTTCGTCATAGGTAGTATCCAGATTAGGTATCTAGTAGGCTGCTACTGAAATAGATTGATTATGTGGTAGACTATTGACTGACTACGAAGTCAGCACAACAATCTTACCTTCCGCCGTATTCTCCTCCATGCATCGATGTGCCTCGACGATTTGATCCATCTTGAAGACTTTGCCAATCTTTATCTTCAACTCACCTTTCTCAATTTGCTGCGCCAGCGACTCCAGAGGCGTGGCCATGAAGTCTTTCTCATTTCCACTGTAAGTCGTCAACTTGGTCGCAGAAGGAATCACCTCCATCGGGCTAAAACTCTTCATGGCCCATTCATTGCCCACGATGCCCGTCATGCATACCGTGCCCCCTTGCTTCGCACAGCGCAGCGAATCTTCCAACGTCACGGTCCCGACCAGTTCGAGGACCTTATCAAAACCCTCCGGACATGTCTCCTGGACCTGTTTCGCGACTGCCCCGTCATCGATAAATACCTGATCTGCACCGTGGTCGCGCAGCAGGCCTTCACGTTCCCTTCTGCGACTCGTCGAAGCAACAAACGCCCCGTGGGCTTTCGCAATCGCCGCCGCAGCAAGCCCAACGGACGTCGTCCCCCCACGGATCAACAACCTGTCACCCTTCTGGAGAGAAAGTGACTTGAACAGCGACCCCCAGGCAGTCTGCAGCATCTCCGGCAACGCGCCCAGCACCTCCCACGGCAATTTCGTCTTGACAGCTTGTACCTGCGTCGCGGGCACGCAGGTAAACTCGGCGTACCCGCCGTCGAACGCCCTTCCCATTCCGCCCATGGCGGTCGCGACGGTCTCGCCGGGCTGGAAATTCGTCCCCGGCGCTTCCTCGACCAGCCCGACTGCTTCGATGCCTAGGATCCGCGGGAACTGGACGCTGGGCGAGTGGCCCTGGCGGGTGAACATCTCGGAACGGTTGAGGCCGAAGGCCTTGACGCGGATCAGAACCTGGCCTGCCTCGGGCTTGGGGATTGCCCGCTTGTGGAGCTTGAGGACGTCGGGATCGCCGGGCCTGTGGATGACGATGGCGTTCATCGCGGCAGCGAGTTGTTGAGGTCTAAGAGTCCTTGGGAGGCTCGCCAGGGTGGGCGGATGGTCAGCTCTGTAAAAGGAATTTTGGGAGTCTTTGCGGGAGGGTCAATTGTGCAGGGTTGCTAAGTTCAACAGAGATACTACATGAGTCAGCAGCTTGCTCTTTCGTCCATGCATGCGTATATCATGAGACTGGTAATCTCCGTACCTTGAGTATTGCTAACGGCTGGATGGCATCCGATTGCTTGCCATGGTACCCTCAAGAGTTGGATGTACGTAACTCTTACATGCTAGACTCTAATTGACTGGTAGGTGTAGTTGGCGGTAATCAAGTCACGGATATCAGGTACCCAGGTGCAGTACTTACCCAAGGTACTTATCTACGTGAGGGGTAATTTTGATTAATAACCCCTACAGTGCGCGAATAAGAACCCGTCAGCATCCGCATCAGGACAGGGACCTATGATACATTTCACCGTGAGCAGCCGAGGGCTTCTGCAGAGAAAGTAAACGGGTGTAGTCACTGTGATATATGTACATAGTACAGTTAGTAGGTGGTAGTCACTAGGATACCAGTTGGTAAATGTAGACTACTAACCTATTACTGTAACTATCATCCATGAGTTCCAGACCATTCTCCTTCTCTCTATTATTGTATCCTCCCAGACCATCTACCACCACCTTTGCGATGCCTGATTATTGGGTCGAAAGACTCGTAGACGATTGGTCAATGGTTCGCGAGAGCCAACGTCGAACAGGCCGTCGTCTGGATAACGGCAAATAGGGCTTCATATGTTATCGCTGTGCAGCGTATGGAAACAAGCAGCGATGGCAGCGCTTCCGGCAACGGCTGAATGAGTTGATTGAGCATGGATGGAACCTTGACCCTGGGCATCCGTAGCAGTTAGAGATAAGATGGTCATCAAATTTGTGGAGGACGAGTCATTGGAAGGCAAGGACGTGGATGAAGTGAGGCGGCAAGTTATAGCTCCCTACTTACATACTGGCTCGTACTCTCTGAGGGAAAGCTAGATGTTATTTTTATGGCGTTCTGACCGCTTTTATTTAAGGTCTGTGGCCGCTTCAACATCCTCCGAAGCCAGATGACCACATACTACGAGGCGGACGGTGTCCTGGGAATGCCGTGGGAAGTCGATCTCCCTATTCCATACGGCCTTCACCAGACTGTCTGCCTCCTCATCGACGAGGATAGCTTGGACTCCGTGATCAATGCTGAGAAGCCATTGGATCCACACGTTGAGTACGATGGCTACGACCTGCAGATGCCGTTCCCGTCAGATTTGGAGTGCCTGGCTGGTCTAAATGAGGAGGGAGATTACACTCAGCAATTTAGAATGCTGTACCAGAAGAGACACAAGACTGGTTACCTGATCGCAGTGGACTGTGATTGCCCAAGACTATGGTCCGTGGTATCCTGCAGAAATCGAGGTGCCGGAGGAGCTTGGGATCAAGGTTGCAGCTGACATTGTCTCAAATACAATCGCAGGTTATATGTGCGAAGATCCCAATGAAATTCTGCCCGACGTGTTCAATTATGCAGGTCCTTGTTTTATGAATGGACCATAGTAGTAGATTGCATTTGCGAGTCGCCTGCTCTGCAGTTGAAATTTCTCTTGTATGTAACAACTTTTTGCATTGTGATGTTCTGGTTATAGGATACGAACGAGGAATCCGCCTCTCGAGCGCCTTATAATTCAAGCATCGAACAGTTCTTTGACGGCCCTTCTTCGGTTTTTCACTTTCCATTTCGTTTGATTCTCCAAGCACACAGATTTGGATGTACATACTACTGGACGCGGCAGTCTCTCCAGTTTCTCGCTACTTACTGTACTAGCTGACACCGATAAATATGGGGGCGTTCTCTTCTTATCACTTGGCAACATATTGGAGCTTTTCCACGCGAACTCTGGCCCACATCCCAACCAACATATAACGTATCCAGTGGTGGTTTTCCCGCGGCCTATAGTCAGCACTAGATCTCTTTCAGTTCCACTTCGAATCCATCAGAAGCTGGAATCTTCTGAAGTCAGTCATACTTTGCTCTGTAGTATAAACATTTATAATAACTAGTCTTCTGCAAAAGCTTATTCCGGTAGACAGCATTAGAAAAGACCTAGGTTGAGTTATGTGTAGGAATGCTGATGGCAGTGTCAGAATGGTTGCAATATGGCTCGGCTTCAGAAGGTCACCCATGCAGAGTTGTCTTGTCTCCGCTCGATTTCAATGTTTTTGCAGCATTCTTCGTCCACAAAAGATATACAAGTCTAGAAATTAATTAGAGGACATCGTCGAAAGCCCCGCCGTGCTCAATGGTTCCGTTACAATATACTGGATCACGTTGAAGTCTCCTTTGCATATCCTCTCTTTAACTCCGGCTCAACCCGGCAACATCTCTCTGCGAGCACCTTACCAGAATGTCACTTCTTCTGTTGACCCATTGAAGAGCATTCCTTCTGATCTATTGAAACAAGTTCCTGTTTGGATTAGCACAGACATCTAGCGAGAAGTGTAGTTAATCTTACCTCAGGTATTCCTCCCATTTCAAAACTATGTTTACTCTGTTATTCGCAGTGTAACTTCGCGTCTGGTTTATTGCATCCACGAATTTGTTTGATTCAGCAACAGCGCTGCATGTAGAGTGCTTTCGGACTGCGGCGTCTGTATCAATGTTAGTTACTGTTTTCATCAGAGTCGAAAAGGGAATTGAATTGACCACTAAACTGTTTCTCGTTATGGTCCGTGATGGAAACAGGAGGATGGATGAGTAGCAGACTGGCTCTCTAATGAAGCGGTAAACATGAACCCTAGATGAAGGAGGAAGGAACAATGACTGTGATCAACATGGGGATTGTGAGAATAAGGAAACCGCCATTGACCTCACAGTACGGAGATAGTCCGCCAATTGCTGTGCACCTCTTGCCCAAGCAGTGTATCAGCAAGACGTTGGGCAACCAGCGGCCCCTCCCCTCACTTCGATTGGAGGTAGTCGTCGTTTTTGTAATGTAGGAGCTCTCCCTGAATTTGTCTCTCAGAAGGAGCATATGATCTTGACACCTGGAACCTTGAACTATGCAGACGGAGAGAGTGACAACTCTACCAAAGCTAATTAAATAATATGGGAAATGTTTAATAACAATGAGGTTTGAGGTAATGAGATATAAGGGGCATGATAAAGAAGAGAGATGAACACTGCCAGAGAGATGCTCTCTAATGTAGGTTTTGGCAGGCTATTTAACGTCTCACTGGGACAAGGAATTACGGAGGATGAAAGAATGGCAATAAAGAAGTAGTAATACATAGGGCGGCTGCCAGCACATTTATGGCGAATTAAATGACATAAAAGTTGTTTTGTAAAATTCTTGCTCTCAATTGTCGTACAGATGGTGATATGGTCCTTTTAAGCGGGGGATGCCGAAAAGGTGAATTGGTACAGGAGCTTCCCTGCTTTTCATCAAGGACTCCAGTGATAGACTACATGCTAGGTAGAGGACAAATCGAAGATTAGCGATTTCACAGTGGAAATTCAATACTCTCTTCAAAGCAACGAAACAGGGTATGCAAAACAGAATATTGCATGACTCTTCAGGCACAAAACGCTCCACCTGCTCCTTTCTCGAAACACGGACGTACAGAAGACCTCGTTGGTCTAGTTTCTCTTGGGTTCCCGCCAAACTTTTATAAATATGATGCCATAGAGATGAATTGGCCTTCTCCAACAGCAGTTGTGAAAGAGAGCCCGGTAGAACGGAGCAACATATCGATAAGAACCTTGTCAATTTGAAAGAGGTTTCCTAGCAGGAAATCAACGTTCTTTATCTACAGTAGAATAGGAATAGCTTTGGAAGACATCCGGAATATTCCAACAAATCTGAAGCTTAGTGAGATAGAAGTTGCTACCATTTGACAGGATCAAGACGGCTAGAAATAATCCGGGAGGGAAAAGGAGTAAATACAGCATAAGCGCTAGTATGAGGCAGCAAGCAAAATAGACAAACGTTTAATCCTGATCCTGCTAGACTAGGACTCCTCCGTTTCTGTGAGTCCGCTCGAACGCTCGATTTATGCCAAGGCGCAACATACTAGCTGCTGCCTACCAGCAACAAGCGCGTCCCCCAGAAGGAGTTCCTCCTCTCCTTATTTCGCTCGAGGCCACGCGGGATTTCTTGTTTCTTGCTTGATTCTCTTCCAAATAAAATAACCCTATTCTTTACTCTTCAGACAAGAACCTCAGAATTCTAGTTTTTTATACAAGACAGCTGAGCCAATCGAGACTGCAAGATGGCCAGCCGACGTCCCTCACTCATCTTCATCGATCACAACCTCCAACATCCCCACTTCACATGGGGCTACGCCATCTATCGCACCACCTATGGCCCAGACTCCAGTCAGGAATGGGAACATGCACTTCAACGCATTAAGGATAGTCTCCTTGGAGCCATCGAAGAGGAGCTGAAATATCCACAATATTACACGGATTTGAGCAGGGAGGAGCGCCGTCAATGCAGGCAAGAAGGCCCTGGGTTTCTTCCGTAATTGGATCCATCGCCAGTTGAATTCATCAAAGAAAGACTTCGCTACGTCATCTTTGACGATCCTGAGTACGACGGGCTTTCACCGGATCAAGTCAGAGAGAAGTTCAAGGAGTGGCTTGCAAGGCGCCGGGAGGAAACAGGGAAACAGAGAATTGAAGTCATTTCGGAGGTGTGTCTGCTTGTGGATGAGGAGGTGTTGAAGTCCCTCACGGCCAGTGAGTCGTTTGTGAAGGTGGTGGAAACCAAACCGGTTATCGGTGACTATGAAGGGGTTATGAGGGATGGCTGAAGGTCACGTTTGGGTATTTTTATCGGCTTTATACGGAGGCAGGCTACGACGGCGGGCTTGACCAGAACATTCCGCCAAGGAGGAGGAATGGCGAGATTCCTGTCTATAACCGAGACTGGCCCGAAGACGTGCTTATTGAGCAGAGGGTTATGCCCGAGTCTATGGAAGAATATCTGGCGTCCTAGCCACTTTCCAATATCCCAGTACAACATCAGGCCGGAAAACTTTACACGATAAACTCATGTTGGTGATGTATCAAGGCATTCTGCAGGGACTAGTTACTAAAGATCTGGTAGGACGCCACCGGGGAATGGTCCGGGGACTTAGTCCCCGAAAGGGAGCCTTTTAACAAGACTTATACAACATTCTTCATCATCTTCAACAATGGTTCTTTATGTGTGATTAAATCTCCTTCTCCCGTGGATAGCTGTCCGACAGCTTCTCGCTAGGCATACGCAGGCCTAGGCGAGCTTCGATAGATCTATCATGTGGCGTGTTGGGGAATTGTCGTGTGTTTACGTTGGTCTGGTTATTTTCTTCATCATCACGCCACGTCGTTTCTGTATTCTCTGCCTCATAGCATTCCTCCCTCGAATAGCTTCCCTACATAGGAGCTGTGGATATCGTCCTAATTCAGGAGTTCTCTAAAACAACGAATGCATCAGTCAAGCAAATTTTTGAATCAAAGAATTAACAATAGAACATAATTTATGTCATTTTCATTTTTCTTTCACTTTTTCTTCCACTTCCCTCGTGCCTTTCCTGTTATCCAGGGATGAGTGGGCGTGCTAATTCAGTGAAGGTCTAATAGGAGTTTCTATTTTTTCGAGTCTAATGCATCTAGAAAGGATTAAGTGAGCATGGAACTGAACTTCGGGTAGGAGCTGAATCTATGTTCTTAAAGTCTTAAGCAGATATGCTGTGTAAGGGTCCTGGAGTAGATAGAATAAATACTCCGTACCACGTCCGGGAGTTAGTTTGCAGCGTCCTCCAATCGGGTGGCGTCCCAGCGATCCCGAGCTGCGTCCGGGACCGGCGGTTCGCTCCGGGTTTCCGCACCGGCCACTGCTCACTGGCCGCTGGGCCAATCCGAAGCGGCGATGACATCGCCGCGCAGCTCACCATCAACAGGTTGAGCCATGTTGGGGTGCATCACGAAGGCGTTCTACAAGATGACGCTTCTCTGCTCTGAACAGATGCTACAGAAGAGAGGAGCGACAGAACGCTTCAACACAACAGGAGGATCTCTTCAGCGAGCCCTTTCAGGTCTATGGACCCTGAGACCAATGGGTCTGCCTGTCCAGGGATCAGACAAACAGGACCAACACCATGGAGGGAGCTGCAACACCTCCGTCCTGTGGTCTCACATGTTATGACGTGCGCCGGTCGCGCTTCGCTCGCCCTCTCGCGCGGTGACGTATGGATTGCTCTGTGGCACGCGGTGATCATGGCTCCCTGCCCTCTTCCCCGGATCTGCTGCTCTCTGGAGGCGGGCAGAACCGTGCCATCGCGGGGTGAGGATCCAGCATCTCGAACGGGCAACCTTGGGCGGTGCCCTGGGACTGGATGTTTTCCACACCAGCATGCTCTGAATGCCGATTCCTAGTGAACTTGCCCGACAGCGTATGCCGTTTCCCCTTGTCTTCACATGGCGCCATGGTAGAGCGTTTAACAACGGAGAAAGAAACATGCATCATGTAATCCCAGTCAGTATCATCTCATGATCTCTATGCAGCGGAGCCCCCGGTCGCCCATGTCCTCCCCCGCCTCCCTACGCCCATGCTCTCTTCCAGCCTCTCATATAACCCCAGACTAGGTCCGCGAGTTGTAGACACCAAGGACGAATCCTTGAGAGATTCCCTAGCGTCGAGTTCTGCTGTCTACGCTTATTCAAGCACAGTACTGCTTCCACAGCCTTCAGCGTCCGCAAAGATCGGATCGGATCTGAGCTGAAGGGCAGAGATCTCCCCTTCCCCGGTCACCCCAGGCCCACTTGCCAACCCCCGCGTCGGCTCCCTGAAACGGGATTGACCATCCATTGGGAGAGCCCACCATCTGCAATTGCTCTCTTCTTTGTCGTTTAGGTTTCAGATTACCTTTCGTGGCATCTTCCGATTCACCAATCTGCCCCCCCTCCTGTCTAGGTCCTTGCCCTCTCGCCGTTGTACGTCATGGCCGATGGCCACAACGGGTCCGTGCCGCCCAGGCGCGACGTCAGAAACCACATGCTCTTCGAGATATCTACGGAAGTTGCTAATCGAGGTGCGATGCATTCGGATCGTTCAGACGGAATGGAGCTTTACGATTGGATGGATGCTAACTACTATTATCTGCAGTTGGCGGCATATATTCTGTCCTCAAATCCAAAGCCCCGGTAACGACCGCGGAGTATGGAGAGCGGTACACTCTCATCGGGCCGCTCAACCGCGCTTCAGTGGGTGGCACCAGCCGGTTCCTGAACCTCGTGGCACTGTGGATACTGATATCCTGCAGGCTGCTGTCGAAGTCGAGGCATTGACTCCGTCCAATCCTCATATGGTGGAGACCATTGCGTCGATGAAGGAGCGGGGAATTGAACTTGTGTACGGACGGTGGCTGATAGAGGGCGCCCCGCGTGTGCTTCTCATAGACACGAGCACCGGATACAGGTATCTGGATGAGTGGAAAGGGGATCTGTGGAATACAGCGGGAATCCCATCGCCCGCCGGTGACCACGAGACCAACGAAGCCATTGTGTTCGGGTACCTGGTGGCTTGGTTCTTGGGAGAGGTTTGCATTACAGCTGCGTCAGAAAGTTTCAAGTTCTTCTGTCTGACGGGATGTTCTAGTTCATATCTCACGAAAGGCGACGAGCGGTGGTAGCCCACTTTCACGAGTGGCTTGCGGGAGTAGCTCTGCCCTTGACCAAGAAGCGACACATGGACCTCACAACCATCTTCACAACCCATGCCACGTTACTAGGTCGGTATCTCTGTGCTGGTTCAGTTGACTTTTACAATAATCTGCAGTATTTTGACGTGGATGCGGAGGCTGGCAAGCGTGGGATCTACCACAGGTACTGCATTGAACGCGCCGCCGCACACACCGCGGACGTCTTTACAACCGTCTCCCACATAACTGCGTTCGAGAGCGAGCACCTCCTGAAACGAAAACCGGACGGAGTCCTGCCAAACGGGCTGAATGTCAAGAAGTTTTCGGCTGTACATGAGTTTCAGAACCTGCACTCGCAGGCCAAGGAGAAGATTCATGACTTTGTTCGTGGCCATTTTTATGGACATAACGACTTTGACCTCGACAACACACTCTACTTCTTTACCTCCGGTCGATACGAGTTCCGAAACAAGGGAGTCGATATGTTCATCGAGGCTTTGGCACGTCTCAACCACCGCCTCAAGTCGTCCGGATCCAAGACCACCATCGTAGCGTTCATCATCATGCCAGCGCAGACCTCATCGCTCACCGTTGAGGCACTTAAAGGACAGGCGGTAATCAAGTCGTTACGTGACACCGTGGAGATAGTTGAGAAGGAGATCGGGAAAAGGCTCTTTGAACGCTGCTTAGCCTGGAAAGAAGGGGACAACATGCCCGACGAGAAGGACCTCATCACCGCTCAAGACCGTGTCCTGCTCCGGCGCAGGCTGTTCGCTCTCAAACGACACAATCTTCCTCCAATTGTCACCCATAACATGGTCAACGATGCAGACGATCCGGTCCTCAACCAGCTGCGACGGGTCCAGCTCTTTAACCACCCATCTGATCGTGTGAAGATCGTCTTCCACCCCGAGTTCCTTAATTCCGCGAACCCCGTTTTACCATTGGACTACGACGACTTTGTCCGTGGAACGCATCTGGGAGTCTTCCCATCCTACTATGAGCCATGGGGTTATACGCCGGCAGAATGCACGGTGATGGGCGTTCCCAGTATCACGACGAATCTCTCTGGATTCGGCTGCTACATGGAGGAGTTGATCGAGAACTCATCTGATTACGGGATCTACATCGTAGATCGGCGTATGAAGGGGGTGGACGACTCGGTCAACCTTCTCACCGACTACATGTATGAGTTTGCGATGAAGAGCCGACGGCAGCGCATCAACCAACGAAACAGGACCGAAAGGCTGAGCGAACTCCTGGACTGGAAGCGTATGGGCCTGGAATATGTAAAGGCTCGACAGCTCGCGCTGAGGAGAGGTAATATAGATCCCTACCGGTATGTCCTTATGAAATAACCGACACTGACGTAGACAAACAGCTTACCCATCGTCTTTCGACGCTTCCGATGACTTCCATGACATTATCGGAGGCACGGAGCAGAAGATATCTCGACCTCTGTCTATCCCCGGCTCACCACGAGACCGCTCTGGGATGATAACTCCCGGCGATTTTGCATCGCTCCAGGAAGGCCGCGAGGGGTTAAGTACCGAGGACTACATTGCTTGGAGGTTGCCGTAAGTACAGTGTTTGATGTTGCGGAGATGAATCCTACGTCAGATCAAGGTGCTAATCTGTGTTTTGCACGCCAGCGAGGAAGAAGAACCGGAAGACTACCCGTATCCGCTCACTCTGCGCACGAAGAAGACCCCTGATCGCCCTCCACCCCCACTCGATACTGCACTTTTGAATGGAGATCGTTGAACGGTCATTGGGGATCGGCGCTTTTTGATTTCATCCCCGCAGGGTCTGCCCGTTTGTTAACCTTGGTTCGCCCGAGTTGTTACCACCGTTGCATCATATATTATCATTCTGTGTTTCTCCATTGACATGACGACCTCATGAATATGGCTTTCTCAGACTTTATGCTGTCCCGCTTCTGGCATGATGTCCTGTGTCTGAAATCCGAGCGGAGATATATGCTTCTTCGCTTCCTGCTATCTATCAAGTCATGTCCTCTTTGCATGTACTTTTAGTCTTCGTTTGACTTTGAAGCCGTCTATCGAACTGTCCGGTTATCTTGTACGCGCAGATGCTGTCCATTTATTTTGGCTCCGTTCTTTTTGGATACCTAGGCAGCTAGCCAGAGCCGGCTTCCACAGAAGTGCCAGGTGGTATAGCAACTATGCTCGTATGCAACTGGTTTTTTAGGTTTCCCAAGAAGATGGTTCCGTTGGTTCAGGATCGTGCAACTTGCAGCGTCGATCCGTCAAGTTCACTGGACTCGTTGGTGCAAAGTAAACTGGCTCCCCTCTTAGCTGGATAGAGCGAAGACAAGGTTTTGGCTAGAATCTTCCCTCTGAGGGCCAGCGTCCGCTCGAGATATAGGCCAAGGTCTTTCACAGATACATGTCCATCTCGGACAGCTTTTTCGAGTGACGAATTAGTTACGTACATGTACTGTACATGCCGACATTCCGCTCGAACGTGCTTGTCCTGTCTCGAATAATGGCTGCTCTGATTATCTGATGACAGCCGCCGGGACACTGCGCTCCCGAAATCTCCACCAGTGAGTCAAGTCAGGCTTCCGGAGAGCTCATGGTCCTCGCCCTCCACTCCAATCGACACGTCGTGAGCTCCAGGCAGCCCACTTTTCAAGGTTGTTGGGGTCCGCAGGACGTCACAGTGTTGTTTTCTCATTCGTCTTGGGCCGCGGAGACCTTCACCGCACGCGGCCCAGCGGAGTGCCCCGCCCCGCCTCCATCCGCCTATATCTGCCCTGCCCCTCCCCCTCCGTCAACGCAACTCTCTCTTCTCCCATCATCCATCTCGACGCAGACGACGCCTCCCGCTCATTGCAGCATCTCACAAGGGTACGATGACCTGGAACGAGGCCGCGCAGTCCGACGCAGACTGGTGTTCTGTTCGCAATGGATTCACTCAGAGGTCAAGGTTTGTATAGTATAAGCCCTGCCCACGCATGACAGGTGTTCGATCGGATCCTGCTACCACATGCCGGCTCTCTTCTCCGCTCACCAACATTCTTTGCTCTCGTGCATTCCTCCCTACGCCTGGCGCAGCCTTTTTTTGGGGTGGGGGCTCGTTAAAGCAGGGAGCCAGCGCAGGGCCTGGAAGAGTGGATGGGGGATCCGGTCTCTGTGCTGCAGTCCGGTCGTTCTGAGATTATACTGTCAAAACTTGATCTAGGTAATACTAGCGGAAGGACATGCGTGGCTTTAACCCCTCCCCCCCTTCCCCTGTTGCCCCTGTCGTCTTCGGGCGAGAGGGGTAACTGGTTCTCGTGTGTTGTGTGCTGACAATTCGCAGAGTTCCATCTGTTGGAATTAAACCCTGAGCAAAATGTCTACCGATAAGATCACTTTCCTTACCAACTGGTAGGACACACTGTGCAGGTTTTCTCCTTGTGACGTCTTTTATGAATACGTTCTTCTTGAATCGTTGCACCCTGAAGATGCGTGCTTTCTGCAGACTTGAATGCTAAGTCTGTTGATATGAAAAAAGGCACGCTACGCCGTACCACGCCCCCCTCTACCTCGCCCAGGCCAAGGGCTACTTCAAGGATGAGGGCCTCAAGGTCGCCATCCTCGAGCCGAACGACCCCTCGGACGTGACGGAGATCATCGGCAGCGGCAAGGTCGACATGGGCTTCAAGGCCATGATCCACACCCTCGCCGTGCGTGCTCTGTCAACCCATTCGGTTTGAGAACTGGTGTTTTTGACCTCTTGTGCAGGCCAAGGCCCGCAAGTTCCCTGTTACCTCCATCGGTTCCCTGCTGGACGAGCCCTTCACCGGTGTTGTCTACCTCAAGGACAGCGGCATCACCTCGGACTTCCGTTCCCTCAAGGGCAAAAGAATCGGCTACGTCGGTGAATTCGGAAAGGTCTGTAAATGGCACATGCCAGAACTCTATCTTGCAAATACTGAAGTATAACCTAGATCCAAATCGACGAGCTTACCAGGCACTACGGCATGACCCCCGACGATTACACCGCCGTGCGCTGCGGCATGAACGTCACCAAGGCCATCATCCGCGGTGAGATCGACGCCGGCATTGGCCTCGAGAACGTGCAGATGGTCGAGCTGGAGGAATGGCTCGCGTCGCAGGGCCGCCCGCGCGACGACGTCCAGATGCTCCGCATCGACGAGCTCGCCGAGCTCGGCTGCTGCTGCTTCTGCTCGATCCTGTACATCGCCAACGACGCCTTCCTGGCCGCCAACAAGGACAAGGTCGTCAAGTTCATGCGCGCCGTCAAGCGCGCCACGGACTTTGTCCTCGCCGAGCCCGAGAAGGCCTACGAGGAGTACGTCGACATGAAGCCCATCATGGGCACCCCCGTCAACCGCAAGATCTTCGAGCGCTCCTTCGCCTACTTCAGCCGCGACCTGAAGAACGTCAGCCGCGACTGGCAGAAGGTCACCAACTACGGCAAGCGCCTCGGGATCCTCGAGCCCGATTTCCAGCCCAACTACACCAACGAGTACCTGACCTGGGAGCTCGACCGCGAGTCGGCCGACCCCATCGGCGACCAGAAGCGCATGGCCGAGCTGCAGAAGAAGGTCGCCAAGTGCGGCGGCTTCTGCCGTCTGCAGGTCCCTGCTACTGCTTAGATGGCTATCACTGGTCCCTTGCAGTCAGTTTGTGGACACTTGACGATATGCGGTTCGACCTCACGTCTGTTGGTCACTATGCTGGATGGCACCCTTAGCCACTGTGACGCTCCATTAGGCTAGCTATAAAAAAAATCAAAACCATTCACGATCGATATCAAACTCACTGTCGGAGAGTAGTAGTAGCCTTGTAGCGCTGTATCTTCGTAGGAAATTCGGCGTACCATAGAGAGAGACGATTCCGATGAGCCCCACCGTGTCGTAGGAGTGAACATCCAAGGAGGAAAAAAGCAGAAGAAGAAGAGGGGAAATGCCATCTGAAAAAACTCCGCTTATCATACAATACTTCCCTAGAAGCCATGACCGATCAATGAATTGGTCAATCATCCATCCATCCCGTCATGATTTGTAAGACAAATCACAGTAACCACCTGACTCCTGATGAACCCCATTCAAATCACACCGCTGCTCGAATTGACCACTCTGAGCCAGATTCTATTTATTCTTTTTCGGTTTCGTGTTAGTCGTTGCTTACTTAGGTCAGAACCGAGTCGGTGTAATCCTCTCCGACATGGAGACGCGGATCCTCGGCGCGGGGCCCCGCGCTCCACCGCAGACCTCTGGCTCTGCCGCTGGCGACGATCATCGCTCTGACACGATGGACCTGGAAAAGCTATTCGTGGGATAATGAGTTGTCCGCTTGCGGCGTCTGCCGGCGCTGGTGCTCCAGCTTCCAGGAACCGGGGATTTTCCGTTGATCTCATGTCCTTCTCCGCTCACATATAAGAGGCGGTGCCGTCTTCAAGATCAGCGACATGGATAGCGATACCTGGCAGATGCTGCCGTCGATGGTCCCCTCGGGGCGTCCTGGGCTGTTTCAGCAGTTAGTATACCACTAAGCCAGTCCTGACCATGACCATGTTGGCTGCTCTCCTCCTGCTGTGCTGTCGGCTCCTCCCGAGCAGCAACACAGCAACAGCCACGCCCACCCCCAAGATCGACCGCAAACATGTCGTCTCCAGATTCAACCCGACCCGCAACGCCAGCTCCCCCACAACCCCGATGCAGGTGGGCAACGGCGACTTCGCCTTCGGCGCCGACATCACGGGTCTGCAGACCTTCTTGCCCTTCGGCACGCTCTCCTCGTGGGGGTGGCACAACGCCTCCCTCCCCACGACCCCCGGGCAGACGGCCCCCGAGGACTTCACGGGCCTGGACTGGTGGACGCACGGGAGGCTGGTCAACTACGACCAGCCGAACCCGGCGGAGCCGGAGATCTCGCAGTGGTTGATTGCGAATCCGCATCGGATCAACCTGGGGAGGGTGGGGTTTGTTTTCTTTGATCGTCAGGGGCGGGGGAATTTCAATGTGTCTGAGGAGGACCTGACTGGGAGGCTTCAACAGCTGGATCTCTATTCGGGAACACTGACATCCCAGTTCTCTGTCAATGGCACCGCGGTCACGGTCCAGACGTGGGTCGACCCGGGGTCGGATACGGTGGCTGTTAAGGTCCGTTCTGAGCTGCTGGCTCGCGGTCAGCTGGGCTTCTTCTTCGACTACCCGTACGCGACGGGGGAGAGTAAGTTCGAGGCGCCGTTTGTCGGGATCTGGGATGCGGTGGAGAAGCATAGGACGGAGCTCTCTGTCTCAAGATGGGGAAAGCAAGCTCGGATAATGCATCAGATGGATAATACGACGTACTATACCTTGCTCCGGTGGGAGGGGAGAGGAGCTTCTATCACGGGTCCTCTGGAAGGTTCTCATCGATATATCCTCCAGCCGGATATTGGACAGAACAGCTTCGAACTCACGGCGACGTTCTCGCCTTCGTCGGATTGCAAAATCCCAACCAGTGTCGATTATGTCAATCATGCTTCCACACGCTGGTGGAAAGACTACTGGGAGACTGGCGCCTTCATCGACCTCACCGCGACTGGCAACGCCACGGCCATCGAGATCCAGCGGCGCATCATCCTCTCGCAGTACCTGCTCGCGGTCAACGAGGCCGGGCGCGACCCGCCCCAGGAGTCCGGCCTCGTCAACAACGGCTGGTACGGCAAGTTCCACATGGAGATGTACCTCTGGCACTCGGCGCACTGGATCCCGTGGAGGAAAACGCCCCTGCTGCGGAGGAGCATCGGCGTCTATGACCGGTTTCTGCCAAGCTCGATCGAGCGTGCGCGCCATCAGGGCTACGACGGCGCGCGATGGGGCAAGATGAGCGATCCCACCGGAAGGTCTGCGCCGGGGGAGATCAACTCGCTGCTGATATGGCAGCAGCCGCATGTGTTTTACTTTGCGGAGATGGAGTACAAATATGCCGTAGCGAACGGTCATCATGGAGAGCAGAAGAGTGTCCTGCAAAAATGGGACAACATCCTAACAGAATCAGCAAACTTCATGACCTCCTTCGCCTTCTGGAACGAGTCCACAGGCGTCTACGACCTCGGTCCCCCGATGTACCCGGCCTCGGAGAACACACCACCAAACGGCACGACGAACCCGACTTTCGAGCTCGCATACTGGCGTTTTGGCCTTGGCATCGCAGCAACATGGAAGAAACGACTCGGCCAGCCCGTCCCGGAGACATGGACGCACGTCGCAGAACACCTCGCCCTCCTCCCAACCACATCATCCCCAGCCACAGACAACAAGACAACATACACCGTCTACGAAGGCATCTCGCACATGTGGACAGACCCGGAAACCGTCTCCGACCACCCGGCCCTCGTCGCCGCGTACGGCCTCCTCCCTCCCTCCCCAGCCCTAAACAAACCCATCATATCCGCCACGGCCGCACAGGTCGCGCGGACCTGGAACTTTACCGACTGCTGGGGCTGGGACTTCCCCATGCTCGCCATGACCGCCGCCCGGCTAGGCGACGTCGACGCCGCGGTCGCATACTTGGTCAACGAGAACTTCGCGTTCGACGACGTCGGCATGCCGGTCGGCCCGGCGGGGAAGGCGCCCACGCCGTATTTCCCGGGGAGTGGAGGGCTGCTGCTTGCGGTGGGGATGTTGGCTGGTGGATGGGGTGGGATCGGAGAGCCTGGAGAGAAGGGGTATGGGAATGGTGAATACGGTCGAGCGCCTGGGTTCCCGGTCGAGTGGGACGTGAGGGCTGAGGGGTTTGTGGGGGTGTTGTGAGATGGCATGTACTGTACAGTGCATGTGCTGTACATAGATACCTGTATATAACATTATAGGGAGTGTAGAGTAATCCGACATCTAACCTGTTGCGCCTACATGACTGTCCGCGCGGAGTGCCCCGGGTAAGTACGCATCATAAATAAATTTTGCAGGTCAGCCGTGCAGTGTATATACATATATATCTTTGCAAGCGGGTAAAAGCCACACCTAGAATTGAGACATAGCAGTAGGGCAATGTTGAAGCGAAGCATCTCTCAATAATCAATCAATTCCTAGCTTTGCCCACTAAGTCAGACTTCCCCCGTCTGAATGGGTAGAACGAAATCCTTGATGGTTAGTGGTTACGATTTCCGTGTCATCGCTAAAATTTAGAGAGATTTTTGTTGCAAATTTAATCCTTTTTTTATTAGCCAAACGTGCTGGGTGTACTAGAATGCCAATGCACAGATGGTCATGATTTTCCGCTTGCCATTATCACGTGATGAAAGTGCGGGAGACCGGGGTACATACGATCGATCCCCCGAGGGAGGGGGGAGGGTGATTTTCTCTTTTTGCCGGCGATCAGGGTGCCCCGGGCCTGTCCGTGAAAGTTTCTTTAAAACCCGTCTGATTATTATAGTGGAACTACCGCGAAAAAAAAAGCTCCGCGGAAAAAGGTTATCCTCCCCGACGGGGAATCGAACCCCGGTCTCCCGCGCTTGCAGCGCTCAACATTAACAGCGATGACAAGCGGAAATCATAGCCACTAGACCATCGAGGAATTGCTTGTTGGTGGGTCTTCTCGGATAAGATTTCATAAACGAAATTGCAAGGAACAAGGAATATGGGAACTGGATTGATTGGCATTCAAGAGAAAATATCTGCTTTTTTTTTCTAGTGTACTGAATGATGATCTCTACTTCTAGGCTCCGCAAGACTTAGAGGGTGGGAGCTAGACTTGATAACCCGCCCCTCAAAACCCGCCCCAACCCGCAAAAGTAACCAAGTCTAGTGGGAGCTCAACTGGTATAATTCCAAAATTGTCAAATTATATACACTTTCTGATACTGGAAACAGTGTCGGGCTCTCTGGACAGTGTATGGAAGGGCAACATGTTAACAACAGGGCTCTGAGTTGCAAGCTGGGCATACAGAATAGGTATACCACTGTACTCTCTCCAGCTTAATTCATGTTAATTTATTGAGCTTCTGGAGACTTGTTTGTACTGTACTCACTACTAGCGTGCAATGTGCACTGGATGTAAGCATGCTCAAGCCACATCGCTAATGCTGCTATTAGATTAACACTGTTTTGTACTGACATTCTATTTCCTTCACAGTAGTATGCACTCTAGTCGATTTTGCTTATCAAGTAATCTTCAAATATTCCATGAACTCTACTCTCCTCTGGACAGACCCTACAGTGATTCTGTCGGAATAGATATATAAAGGTCGAAAACTTGCAAGACAAATTTGGTAGCGTTGCCTTTTTGCTTCAACAGATTCCCACCAGCGACATTTCTCTCGTTTCCATCAAGCCGGCCTTTCGCCGCCAGGCTTCCGGTAAGGCTTTGTGCTCCGGGCATTAGGTAGTGCAGATCACTCGCCCGTTGTGTCTGGTCGCAGCGCTTTTTTCCGAGCCTTTGTATGCTTGGGTCTGATAGGTCTTCAGATTTTGATGTTGCTTTCTTTTATCAGTGGAGCCTGAAAGAACACAAACGTCGCCGTTTTCGTCTCGGACTGTAATCGTCATCATTATTCCAGGGCTTCGGTAGTAATTGACCGGCGTCGGAGGACATGTTCATCTGCCAGAACAGTCTTCCTTCCCAGCCCATGATTCAAAGTGTATATATATAGTGTCTAGAGCGATGTATTGATATATCTTACGATCAGCTCATCCTATAAGAAAATGGCGTCCAGGGAAAAAAAAA
>JGI26058J51888_1000059_pt1 | contig 68841 bp, 58 predicted proteins | sample HigsolmetaSP110D_FD_51888 | JGI IMG/M metagenome (IMG submission 51888) | reverse complement strand
GGGGGGAAAAGGGGGGGGGGGGGGGTCCAAAGGGTCCCCAAAGGGGTCCTAATGATAGGACTTGAATGGCCCGAAGGGATTCCTGGAGGCACGGGTGAAGGGGTCACTAAAGGGACCACAGAAAGGTCCTAGAAGGGGGTCCGAAGGGGTCAAGGATCTGCTTTGATGAGAGCTTCGTATGTCTTACAAAGATATGGAGACCTTTCAAGGAGGTGATTCTGTCATAGCGGCTTGCGGAAAAAGGCGTCCAGTTGGAAGATGTCTACTCCCACAGGTAAGCAGTGTAAACTGTTTTCCAAACCCTTATGGATCTGTTGAATAGGATGCACCAGATGCCGCTACTTTTCCAGAGCCAAAGAGAAGGGCACCAGGATGGATATTGAACAATCGCTCGAGGAGCACGCTGGAGACATGCGGTGTCTGGTTTCCTGCCCCGAGAGACAGCGCCATCATGGGCAAGACCGTCTGGTAGCCAAAGTACGGGCTGAACCGGATGTGATGTATACTACGTAGTTTCACAATGAGCTTTCCAGAATAAGTATTCCGTGCTCTGCCATGCGTTTGTATCACACTGTAACACTTCCATGCCTAGGAGGAGAAAAATGGTGCATACTCAGCACTGCATTCATACTCAACAGGCAGTATATATATGATGCCTAGGTTATTCTGTATCTTTTCTTTCTAGCTTTAGACTCAGCCACACGATAGGATCCTGCTTAGAAGGGCGATACTTGAAGAGGTATTTGACTGCAAACTGTACGCCGACAGAGGGGAGAAGAAAGATAGGTTTTTTTTGATCTGACAACGTTGGCGTATCGTTGTAGAATACAGTACAAGTGACCTGACAATGACCTGAAACAGATCCGTTCACTAAATTCAACACCTCAATCATCTCACAGAAAAAGAGAACTTTCTGACGCAAGTCCATCGAGTCTGCCACCATCGATAAAAGGTCGCAGTCTTTTTATACGATCTTCTAAAATCATCTCCTCAGCCTCCCACCTCTTTCGTTCTAACGACTTTGCCTCAACCTGTTTCCCCCCACCAAACCAGGCAGTCCTTGTCTTTTCCATGCTTTCAAACTCCTCGTTCTCGGCCTTTTTAATCAATTTCCGAACCATGGTCTTCCAGTTGTCCAAAGCAACCTTCAGACATTGTCTACAGCGCTGTTGTGCGACAGAGTCATCGTTATTGTTGCTCAACTCGATCAAGGTTGTTTCAGCCATGTCAACAGCGTCGCGGGTCCAGGCGAGACCACTTTCTTCTGAAGACGACGCGTAAATTATTTCTCCGATATATGTCATAAGACTAGCTTCCTCACAGAAGGAACCAAGTGTGCGGACAGGAGGCTCGTTGCCAGATTGTACTGGTTCGGGATATATTGTCGGGGTGAAGATAGACTTCACATGGTTGACTACTGAATGGAAAGGTGTGGTGCCGCGATTCCGAGAGGGTTGCCGAGTTTCACTCGTCTCAGCTTGCGGTGGAGGCAAGTCGCGGCGAGTTTTCAGAATGGAGGTGAAGACTGATAGCGCTGCAGGCAGGTCTCCGTTTCGCGCGTAATGAACTGCGAGAGCAGTGGAGACCCTTAATATATTCTCAGACGCAATATCTTTGCCGTTGTTCTTCAAAACTCCGCTCTTTATATCAACGACTCTGGCCGCTTCGAAAGGTAGTCCAGCAGCAGCAATATCCATCGCCCAGGCATACATGTCCCTTGCTCTGCTATTCAAGCCCTTGTAGTCAAGCCAATCTGCATAGGCTAGAGCAGCATCAAGTTTTTGTCGAGTATCAAAGCCTTTTGTCGTCAAAATCTTCAAGTAAAACACCTCGGGGCTTTCTGTTGCCGGCTCGCAGTTCTCTTCTAGTAGGACGTGTTTCTGTCCAGCGGGAGGTGGCTTCGGTCGTGGATTCGATGGGCCAACGACATATTCCGCTGGTGCAGAAATACGTTGTTTTCTATCCGTCAACCAGCCTTCCAAGTTTTCCGCAGCTTTTGCTGCACCCATGAGGGCCTGGAAATATCCTCTCCTCCATGGTTCGCTCTTGGCAGAGATATCAAAACCAGTTTTTCCAATCCCCTCGACATGAAAGCCGTCGCCATCCTGCTTAACAAGTCCTTTCCCTTCCCCTTCGGTGTTCTCCAGTCGCTCGATTAACTCCCGCAGATACCCAGCAACCATGGGCCAATTGGTCATCAGCTTTCCGATTTTTTCTGGATGCTGAAGCGCCTGGGCAGAACGCAGACACCAGCGGCTTTTCCAACTCCACTCTGGGGGCGTAGGCCATTGGTGTTCGATCTGCTCTTGGTACAAGCCCAGCTTTATCAGATGGAACAGGAGTAGGATTGTGTAGAATGTCAACCCAATCTTGAGACCACGCGTGATACGGCGTCTATAGTATTGGCGACGTTCGGTGGATATAAGCCGGGCAAAATGTTGCTGGAGGTGAGTAGATAATGGGGGGATAGGACGATTGCCAAGAGGCGAGAGAAAAGGTAGTTGAGGACGGGTCAAAGGAGGTGAGACAAGAAGCGGAGACTTGTTGGTGAATGGCCGAGATCTAAAAGGACGGCCATGAGCATTTGGAGGCCGTAAGGGTCGCATGAGGGCCGGTATTCGGTGAAGGGAGCTGCGAGCAGCAAACATTATTATTATGACTTGTACATGTACAGTGTCCAGGAGACTATCACCCATATCTAGCTTTAACATCATGGGTGTTTTACTCCGTAGGTGTTGGAAGCCGTTTGCATTGTTTGCATGCTGTTTGCGCCAGGCTTCGAACTGCCCGTCTGGTTCAGTGACGAGGGAGTATTACGATTGCTGTCTGTCCTGTGGACTACAGTAGATCAGTTTGGGAGATGCATTAGCCAGTATCTTTTCTTAGTTCGTCGTACTTGCAATCCTGATGTTCCATTTAAGGATCCATTGCGGTACTAGAAAGCAAGAAGCATGTATGCCTTTCTCGAACTGCAATCAGTCTGAGCGCATGAGCGACATGTGCGCATTACGAGACTAGACAGAAACCTACAGATTAATGATTACAGACTTTCGCAGGGATCTCGGAACCTTGCCGTCCTTGGACCCATTGTTGTCGAAGTTATAAGCGGAGACTACTTATCCCTCTACAGTACATACCAATTTATAGCGCCTTGCTAGCTTCTCGGGTCACTTTTCTCCACCTAGATGTATACGTGTACTATGTTCTATTGAATTCCCTTAAACCTAGTATTTGCTAGAAGTGGGTGGAGGAGTCTGATTTCAATCTATCTAATAGTATGAGCCATTTTATATTCATTCCGAGATTGTATAAAATAACAAAGTGAAACAGATAAGAATAAGCAAATATAGAATATATATCATCCATTGGATAGAATATCCTCATTGAGTGCTGAAAACTCCTAATATGGTTATGACCTCCAGGGGATTCAACGGTCTGAACGCAATCCTAGACGGCGGTTATAATACATCGTTGACAAGTTCCAATCTCAGTGTTCAATTGCTTGTTTTCTATGGCAGGAATCCCTGACCCAAATACAAGAACCCCAAGACAAGTTTAGAACCATATTCCGAGTATATAATCATTAGTGTGGAAAGTTGGATGCAGAAGAAAGTATATCTCTTGTAGGATCCTCGGCTGGGCAGGGAGTAAGAATCCCATATTCGCTGGGGCATAAAGACAGTGATGAGATACAAATCCAGTCATAGGCGATTTGACCTCTGGTTCTAGAAAATGGCCAATGGAGCAAAAAAAGGTGATATGCTTCTCTCTCGTCTATTTTTCAACTTAGGCACAGACACAGAGCCCTTGAAGCGCGTTTTAGCTAGTCTACCTTCCCAAACACCGTGCAGGTCCCAATGGATTCTATTGAATCCACTGTCGCCAGTCACTATGTAACAGCAGGTAGCTTCGGCTTCCGATATTTTGAACTTAATCATGTCTACTGTTTGAGATCATGCCCGTTTATTGACGGTCCAGAAAACCTTCGCTCTCGAGCAAAAGGATAATCTCGTGGACGATACTGCGAACACTCTGTTTCTCCACATCGACGACGAGATCAGGATTGGTGGGGATTTCGTAGGGGTCATCAACACCAGTGAAGCCCTTGATCTCACCACGGCGGGCCTTGGCGTAGATACCTCGCTTATCTGTGCGCTCACAATACTCAAGAGAAGTAGCGACGTGAACGAGAAAGAAGGAGCCGACCTGCGAGATGGTCTCACGGGCCGCCTGACGCGAGTGTTCATAGGGAGCGATTGGAGCGGCAATGACAGCAGCACCGGCTTTGGTAAGCTCGGCTGCAACGAAGGCGATCCGCTGGATGTTGGTATGTCGGTCCTCCCGGGAGAAGCCCAACTCGGAAGAGAGCTCGTGACGGACGGTATCTCCCAGAAGCAGGGACACGGAACGACCGCCTTGTTGGTTTAGGGTCACCTGTAGGGCCCGTGCAATAGCATCCTTCCCCGAATTTTGATAGCCAGTGAGGAAGATGGTGAAGCCCTGGGCTGAACGGGGAGGATTGGACTCGCGGAGGACCTTGACGACCTCGGGGTAAGAGAACCATTCGGGGATGTGAGCGCCTGTGCGTAGTCGTCTCCGCAGCTCAGTGCCAGAGATGTCGAGGGTCTTAGTGCCCTTGGGGACCTCATCCACGGGCTTATACTCGTCAGTGTCAGGCAGGTAGGTGAGCTGCTGGAACTCGACGACCTCGATGCCGAGCTCGTCCTTGTACTTCTTAACGGCATTCTGGGCATCATACGGACCGTAGAACTCGACGCCCTTCGAGTTCTTTCCGGGACCGGCATGATCCCGCCCGACGATGAAGTGGGTAGCACCGTGGTTCTTACGGATGATCGCATGCCAGATGGCCTCGCGCGGACCGCCCATGCGCATGGCCAAGGGCAGAAGACCCAGAACAGCCATTCCATTGGGGTAACGGGGGAGAATGGCCTGGTAGGCGCGGACGCGAGTGAAGTGGTCAATATCTCCAGGCTTTGTGAGACCGACGACCGGGTGGATCAGGACATTGGCCTGCCGCGCGCGAGCCGCGCGAACCGTGAGTTCACGGTGAGCTCTGTGCATAGGGTTCCTGCAACTATCAGTTCTCCCCTCCGGAACGACGGTCGGTTGTTTTAAAAACCTTACCTAGTCTGGAATGCGACAACGCGGGTCCAGCCAAGCTTGTCGAAATGAGTCCGCAGCTCGGCGGGGGTGTCTGTCTGCAGGTCAGTATCGCGAGCGCCTTCGAAGTTCCCGGAAGGCAGGAAACCCACAGCGCAGGTCGACATAGTCATAGTGGTTTGGCTTATTGACGGCCTCTACCTTGCCGCCGACATAGAACTCCTGGACTTTGGTGTTGAGATACTTGATCGCCGGGTGCTCCTCGTCGCCGCCAAAGACCAGCTTCGCCTCTCTCGCCCTGTAGCAGGAGTGATGGAGCCGCGTCAGCAAGACCCACTGCACGCCTCGCCCCCGGGCCAGGGGTGGGAGGGAGCGCTAGATGCCAGCTCCCGCCAAGGAATGCATCCATGTCAGACACAAATCGACTGATAGGATCGACCACGGAGCCACGGAGCAATTCCCATGATCGCCCATGTCAAGGCCAGAGGAAAGCTAGAAGGAACTCACTTGTCAGGGCGGTAGATATCGTCAACAGTCAAAATGGCCAAATTGCGATCATCTCGGAAATCGCGCAGGGTGACACGCGCCCCGGGCTTGAGGCCAGTCTCCTCTATCACTTCCTTGGAGACGTCCAAGGTGATTGGTATCGAGAAGAGGTTGCCGTCCGCCAAGCGGAGGTCCGACACGACTCTGGAGCGAGAACTGGCGTCAGCCTGTATATCGTTGCTTTTTTCTTCACTACGTCTGCCTGCGACCGTCTCGACTGGTATCGCATGCGCCCGGCTCCGTAGAAGACGAATGGGTGACTGGTTTTGCGGTAGGCCTACCCATCGTAGTCTTTCTGGTTCATGAAACCTGTGCGCAAAGCGACCGTCAGCGGCTCCTTTCAGACCTTTTATGCCGTTCTCAAAGGCTCTTCCACGAGCCGTCCCAGTGGCCCGAAGAAACCCCCAAGTTCGAGTTCACGCAAGAAAAGCACGGTTGACATACCCTCCAGGGGACTGAAGCCCCCGTTCATTATGAGCTCGAGATCGCACAGCTGGCGTTCAGTCAGGACGATGGCGGGTAGCTTCTCGGCCTCAGCCTCCAGCTCGTCATGACGGGGAGCATCACGGGCAAGGAGGTCCTTCAGAACACCACCATGGGGCTTGTTGGCCATTGCTGTGGTTGAATTTTCAAGCTCTCCTTAAAGACTGACTGTTACTGGCACTGTGGTTTCCCAAGGTGTCCTAGCAACGCAGAGGGATCGTGCGGGGAGAAAAAGAACAAGGAGGGAGAAGCAGCAGAGCGGAGAATGGAGGAAAGGGAGCGAAAAAGGACGGAGGCGATAATAATACACACACCCCAAAAGTGCCGCTGGAGAGGAGGAGGAGGGTGGAGCAGACAGGGTGTGGGTGTGCTCTCTTAATAAGTTGACTCTGCAGCTGCTCGTGTCTTGTCACATCTCAATCTTGTCCCGTGTCCGTCTCCGAGTCTCCGCTCCTTCTCCTGCGCGGCGTTAAAATTCTTCTCGGCGGCCTCCGTATCCATCTCTCGGTCAGTCGCACCACCGCCATCCATAGGACTACTGTGTGCCTCCTATGTTAATAGGTCAATGGGTGATATAATACATAGGGCCATCAGAATCACCTCCAAGACCGCTGTGATAGTGACTCTCTCAGGGCATACTGCATAGAGCACTCGCCTTCTGTCTCTCCTGTGCCGTTGCAGTACTAGTAGTAGTCCTGTTGTCTACGGGTTGATACCTACAGCTCCTGATCCAGCTAGCAGTTACTCTGCAACTTCGCCCGCACGTACACACGTCGATCAGGATATCAGCGCATTCCCAAAGCCATACGCCACGTACGAAGTATGTGCTATCAGTATCCGGGACCTAGGTACATACGTATGCACATGCATACACAGGGTACTGGGCAGATGGTCATGAATATTATTATTATTACTACTACATGGACACGCGCGAGATGAAGGGGGGAACGTGAGATGCGCCTTCCCCCTGCCCTTCCAGAAATAATGTCGCGCACACGTGCGAGGCAGCAATCACGACATCGACCCGGGTCGGTTGCGTGATTGCTTTCCTTCCGTCTTGGTGCTAGCGTCCGTCTGGTTATCTCCACGTGATGCCGGCAGCCCTAATCGGCTGGCTTCTTATCGGGACCTTTCTGCGGAGTGATAGATGCGGGATATATATGGATCGGGCGGGGGCCGCCAGGTCCCATATCTACCAGGGGTTTCCAACCAAGCTCAATCGAGCTCACGCTGATGGCCGACCTCGATTGCTGACACAGCTCTTCGCAACACGACAGATTCTTTTAACACTACATCCAGCCCACTCTGACAGATACTTTCGAGAATTCCCCTCGCTAACCCTGGCAGCTTGCGTATCGCCTAGTCTCCACTATCTTCCCTCCTTCCAGCACTTCTTCGGTAGGTTGAAAGACGAAAAAGATTCTCAGCCGGCCACCATTTTCCATTGGATCCGTGTGGTTCTGCCACGCATGAGTCGTTCCTCGCTGGACAAATACATCTCCCCTTTTCAGTATGCACTTTCTTCTCGCCCGAATCCAATACCAGTTCCGTCGTGCCGTCTACGACAACGCCGCAGTCAAGACTGACCGTCCGATGCATGGGAACCTCCGCACCAGGGGGCACCTCTATGATCGTACACGCCGTGCCGCTCGGCTCATTTAAAGGCGACGGGTCTGAGATCCGTGATGCGTATCGTTTGATGCCCACGTTGGCATCCGGCTCCGGAATGGCGGAACTTGGCGGAGACAAGCCTTGGACCGGAAATGAAGATTCGCTTCCGAGTGTCATCCAGGCATTTAATCATTGCGTCTCGATATTTTGAACGGAGGCTGGAGGAGTGCTGGCCCGAGGGCCATACACTCCATTCTCAGGGGTATCGTATACGCAAGTGCATAGGCAGACGACGGGGCTTCCTTGGCGGGACCGGGAACCCTGTGAACATGACCTCTTCCCCAACGCAGTTGGTGAAGACTGCCTTGCCGCTTTTCGGGTCATGAGCTGTCATGACCCGAGTCAGCGGCGTGCACTGTAATGCTTGTCCTGCTGACATTTTGCCTTGGATGGACAACCTTCTTTCTTGCCTTCTATTCCATTTCTATTTTCTTTTCGTGGGGGTCGGAGGAGAGTGCCTCACAATTAAATCCCAACTCTCCCACCAGATGGAGGGCATAGCAGCGGGTTCTTCAAGGTTTCCTGCCCACCGCCCTATGTCATGTGGATGTTGCGTGGTCGCGTAACAATTACCTAAAGGTACTAACGTAATGACTACCAGTATTTTCCAACAACGGACTCCAGTCGGACTAGGTATATATGCGCTGCGCAACCGCTATGAATGATGTTTGCTTGACGGCAGCTCCGCAGCCGCAATATAAATGTGTCGGAAGTTCGGATAGCGCTGTCATAGTGTGAGGCTGGCTGGAGGCGCACTGCGTAAGGATGATCTGTGATTTTTCATGTCATCCATAGCATGTATATGTATGTGTCAGGTCAAATTGGCATGAATTGGTCAAAATATGCCTGACCGTCTTATCCCGCTATAGCGTCTCGTCGTGCTAAGGAACAGATGATATTTCCATACAGGGTTCGGATTGGACATGGACGCCTAACGACATCCTCCAATACTTCCAGATCAGGCTGTATATACTGTATGCAGCTAAATGCCATGTTTTCCTGAGAAGCAGTCGCAGTAACTTCGATGGACAAATGTACTTAAGATTACAACATGTGTACTTTGTCATCTTGATTGCACCTGAGATCCCCCCCTCCCCTTCCCTCGCAGGAGCTAGTAATACCAGTCAAGGAGGCAGAAAAGCAGGTATTCTATACACATTCAAAACCCTCGTCAAGAAGACGTGATCGGAAGGAAGGGTACGTGAGATAAGTCCTAATCTTCTCCTAAGAACCGTTCAGATGCAGATGAATAATAAAAAGAATCCCTGATCCCTGATTGCGGGACACCTCTGAACTTCGTTCACCGAAATATGTACAGCAGAAGAATAAACGTAATCCGATGAGCTGACGACCTTTACATGCAACAACGCCTGTATCTAGATCCATAAAAGGGGGTGAGAAATGCAAAAATAGAAAAAAAATTCAAACCCTTGCCATAATGAGCCACGTCCCTGTCCCTTACCAGCTCCCACTGGCTCTAATTCATGAAGCCATCAGGCTCTGCCCTTACAAGATCACCCCAGAGGGATTAGATACTTCATTCAGCAGTTGACAGTTTCGACTGCAGAGCCTGGGACAACGCTTCTTCCTGCCGCTTGCGTTCCATCTCCTTAAGATACTGGGCGTACTTGGACCGCGGGTTATGGATGCCGCACTCGGATTTCTCCTGGCCTTTCCACCGGCCGGAACGCTCGTCCTCGTCATCCCTGACGGGCTGTGTCGAATGATAATCACCAACGCTCTTGTAGCCACGGTCAAGTAGCTCATTGTAGGGCACGTTGTTCTCTTTGATGTACTGCTTAACCTGGTCGAAGGACCAGTTGGCCAGCGGGTTAACTTTGATGAGACCGGCCTCGTCAACCTCGATGATATCGAGGTCACCGCGTTTACCTCCCTGACTCCGGCGGCGGCCAGTGAGGACAGCGCTGACATTAAGCTCTCGGTAGGCGCGCTGAGCTGGCTCGACCTTGGCAGTCCAATCGTAGAGCTGGTCATCCGTTTCCCAGAGGCGGGGACCGTACTTCTGCGTGAATTCCTCTTCTGTCTCAACGCCGGCAGGCTTGTAGACGTGCACGTTGACCAGAGGGTACCGCTTGCGTACCCGGTCGACAAGAGCCAGGGTCTCTGGGAAGTGGTGAAGGGTGTCTAGAAAGATGATATCGACCATCTGTGGCCGAGGAATGTTCAGCTTGGACAGCATGTCGAGAATGACAAGGCCTGTTAGGCCAAAGGCCGTCGTCTGATACAAATTGGGAAGAGTGGTGATGCACCACCGGAGGATATCTGGAACGATGGTCAGCCACCGGTCCATACTCCCGTATACCCCGCCCCCGCATATACCAAAGGGACGAAGAAGAAGAAGAAGAAGAAGAAGAAGAAGAAGAAGAAGAAGAAGGAGGAGGATAATCTGTTCTGACCTTGGGGTTCGAGGAATTGTAGCTGTCTGTTGAGGAATTGCAGGTGCGGCTTGGTGAAGACGATTTCTGGCAGGCTATCGTCACTCGAGCTGCCGCTGGCATAGCCAGACTCGGTGCCGGTCTCCCTGGCATCCACGGTCTCCGTGTCAGAGGGGTAGTTGGAGGAAGGCATTTTGGCAGGCATCTTGGAAGGATGCCGCGACGGAGGAACAGAGCGCGACTGTTGATGCACTGGCTGGGCAGCTATACAGATCCGTGAATGGAGATGCTTGGTGCGAAGGAGAGACGAGGGAAGATGAAATCAATATGCACGACTCGGACGAGAAAGGGAACGAGAAGAAGCAGAGGCAGGCAATCACCACATCATCGGATAGAAGCACGGCCTTGGGTCTCGACGCGGAGGGACTGTGGAAAGGCACGGAAGCGGCGAGAGAGCGCGGGATCGAAGGCTCGCACATCATCGCGCCGCTGTTTGGTCTGTTGCTGCTCGTTCTTCTCAGTAGTCTGCTTGTCCGGCGACGGCCACGCCTGCGATTCTGCCGGTCTGCCCTCAGGTACGGGGCTGACCGCCTGCCGCTCCGGGTAGAGCGTGCGGAAAAACCGTGATGTGCTCATGCAGCGTGGAAATCACGCCATAGCTGCGCTGTGGGTGCCTGCGCGCCGCCGGAGAGAGTGTGCTTATGTCAGCAGCTGCTGACAAAGCACGTGGGCGGAGCATGCAAGTTGCGACATCCTGAGTCTGAGGACGTCAGAGGGCGAGGTACGGAGTACCTGTATTCCGTACGTGTGCAGCGAGCGGGGTCAGGCTCGGGCGGATATCATCATCATCAGCAGCAGCAGCATCGCAATCTCTGCATGCCTGTCTAAGCACGCAACACGATTCCTGACAGAGGTTTCGTCAAAAGCTCATCAAAGCCATCCTCCCAGCGCAGAACAACATGGGTTTGAAGTTCGGGCTTGGTGGTCGTTGCAGGGGTCACATGATGGCGCCATCAGCAACCCCGCAGTCACGTGAGACAATGCTGTGGCGCAGAGCGCGGGGCGCGGGCGTGTCTCGACCATCGCGAGACAAAAAGTCCAGACTCTCCCGACAGCAAGGACACAATTCCAAGAGACCTCTCGACAGATCAGATGCTGCCTCGGGCCTGATACGCTCGCCCTCAAGTTCTCCCGCCTTCCCGGACAATGGCAGCGTCCAGGCGTCCCGAGCGGCCGGTGCTGCGACGCAGCTCCCTCAACGGAGGCTCCTTCATCCAGGACCACCAGCAGTACAGGCCCTCTCCGCCTGTCGGCAAGAGTATCGGGGACGTGCTTCGCAACCCGCGTGAGGCCCTCTCGGCACCGCTTGTTCTCAACGCCAACCCCATCAGGCCTGACCCCGACAAGGTCACCGACAGCGGCATCGTCCACAGCATCTTTGGCCGCGCTCCCAACCCGCTCCCCCCCGGCACCCCCAAACTGGTCGCGACTATCTTCTACAAGTCCTCCGACCCTGTTCACCCGCATCTCCACCCCGACTCCCCGCCCAATGCCCGGTCTGGTGACAAGCTTCCCTCCCCCATGGTTCCTGTCGGCTCAGCCCCGACGGTTGATGTCGAGAAGCTCCCACGGGAACCCCCGGCCCCGGAACCGGAACCGCTGGACCATCTTTACGGACCCTTCGTGTCGCAGTTATGCCTGACCAGTTTCCTCCAGATCATGCAGAGTCTGCACACGCCGTATGTGCGGATGAACACCTCTCATCGCTGCCTGGACCAGGACGAGCAGCCTAGGGTTGTCGAGGTCACATTCTCCCCGCCCCCAAACCCAGAGTACCTCTCCTTTGAGGATCTCCGGAGACACGAGAGTATCTGGCGGTTCGAGCGGGAATGGAACGTCGAGGTCGTGCTTCAGGAAGAGAGTGTGTTCCGGCGATATAAACGCTTGGCGGTGTTTGACATGGATAGCACCCTGATCCAGAACGAGGTCATTGATGAGATTGCGAAGTTCGCGGGCGTCGAGAAGGAAGTTTCTGTATGGCCATGTCCTTGTCGCCATGTTCTTTCGGGTTAGAGCTAAACGTGTCACAGGAGATCACCGCTCGTGCTATGAACGGCGAAATCGATTTCTCAACGTCTCTCAGAGCGCGCGTCAGTCTGCTCAAGGGCGTCCCAGCCGATGTATTTGAGAAGCTCAAGTCCATTATCATCATTTCTCCTGGTGCTCGTGAACTGTGCAAAGCTCTGAAAGCGCTCGGGTATAAGCTGGCAGTTTTGAGCGGAGGCTTTCAGCCTCTCGCAGATTGGCTAGCAGAGGAGCTTGGACTTGACTATGCGTTCGCGAATCATGTAGGTTTTTTTTTTCTTTTTTTTTTGTCGGACTGCAAGAAACTCTCTAGAAGCAAGTCTCCCTGATACAGTTTGGCCTGAATGATCTCTGTTCCGTTCAATTGGCCATGAGTATCTCTTAAAACACATTCCCACTGAATTTCACTGAATCCAAAATAAACTCAGTTTACTCTATCTGACCGATAGCATTGTCCGAGAGCTGACCACCTATCTATAGCTCGAAATCGATCACACGACACAGACTCTAACTGGCAACCTCGTTTCCTCATATCCAATCATTGATGCTGCCCAAAAAAGATCCCTCCTCCGCTCTCTAGCTGCGGAGAACTCGATCCCGATCTCTCAGACCCTGGCCGTCGGCGACGGCGCGAATGACCTTCCCATGCTCCATGCGGCTGGGCTCGGAGTCGCCTGGCGCGCCAAGAGTAAAGTGCAGCTCGAGGCGCCAACGCGCCTGAACGGTGAAAGTTTGGTTGATTTGCTGTATCTTATAGGCCTAAAGGCGGAGGACATCAAAGAGTTGACCACTGGCACGAAGTAAACGGGAGAGAGACGACAGATGTCTCGGACATTGAGGCGAGATCCAATAACTGACCAAATCGTGGACGAACCAGAAAGATTTTCTTTTTTTTTTTTTCATTCTCAGTGATTTCAATGACCAAGTGTATTATGTTTGGAAAGGGTTCGAGTTAAGATAGATGGGGCAGCGGTGGTTGAACTACACCTAGTATTGCGATAGTTCTTTGCGCGATGCAGCGAATGGAAATGAGTAATCATGAGTAAAAGCTTGCAGTGTACGTGCTGTGATGGTATAGAATCAACCAATTAAATTTCACCTTGGTCCCACGAATTCTCGGATCTAATCCACAGTAAATAAACTATGACAACTTAACCATTCTAACAAAGATTCAGATCAAGAAGGCAACCACCAGAACAAAAGATGGACTAAACCTCTGGATCTGGATCTAACGGTGAGAGATGTATACATGTGGATGACCAACGGTCTGCCCCGTTAGCCGCTGTCCAAGTGCAAACGAAAGGAGCCTCTGCAGAGCGCAGGATATTTAATGACATTAAACCGACCAACGTCATGAGCGTATGACTGTCATGACCATCACCGCGTTGTCGCATCCGCACCGGCATTCTCTACTTTGACTGCTTCCTCTGCTGCCCCTGCACCCCCACTCCTCTTCTTTAGAACATTCTCTATGAACGCTTCCCCGGCCTTGTAACTGCTCCGGACGAGGGGTCCTGATGCACAGTATAGGAAACCCATGTCGAGTGCCCGCTGCCGCCAGAGTTCGAAGCGATCTGGTGTAACGTACTCGTGAACGGGCATGTGCCGCTTCGTCGGGCGCATATACTGGCCAAATGTGACGACGTCGACATCGACGGTGCGCAGCTGTCGGAGGGCATCCCACAACTGGGCATCTGTTTCACCGAGGCCAAGCATAAGCGAGGTCTTGGTGATGAGGGATGGTTTGGCATTCTTGGCTGCTTGAAGGACGCGGAGGGATTGCTGGAAGCTGGCGCGATGATCGCGTACCTGCGGTGTGAGGGCCTCAACGGTCTCGACGTTGTGGGCGTAGACATCCAGACCGGAGCGAGCGACGAGCGCAACCATGTCTAGGTCTCCACCAAAATCCCCTGTCAAGCACTCGACCAGGATGCCGGGGGACTTCTGCTTGATCTTGATGACAGTCTCTGCAAAGTGTTTCGCCCCGCCATCTGGCAGGTCGTCCCGATCGACACTCGTCAGGACGACATACCCGAGGCCCCACCTCGATAAGGCTTCTGCGGTGCGTTCTGGCTCGTGGGGGTCGAGGGGCGGAGGGGTTCTTGACGTCTTGACGCTACAGAAACGACATCCGCGAGTGCATGTGTCACCCATTAGCATTATAGTCGCCGTAGCGGCGGACTTGGAGCTACCGCCCCAGCAGTCGGCTATGTTGGGACAGCGAGCCTCCTCACACACCGTGTGTAGATTCAGATCCCGCAGGTCCTTCTTGATGCGTTGATAGTTCTTTGAATCGGGGATTGGCGTCTTGAGCCACGACGGCAGCCGTGTCATCTCCTTCTTCCGACCGGCAGGCCCGACGAGAGCTGTCTTGAGAGCGTACGCTTCAGAGGGATCGAGAGGCGCATTGTCCTTGGCGCCCGAGATGAAGTCTGCAAATGAAGGACCTGCATTGAGTCTATCGCGGAAAGTGGTTGAAGGCCTGCGCGTCGACGGTTTGTCGGAGGAGGATACGGCGGACGCAGCGGAGCGGTCTGGGGAGGCTGTGGCGTAGTGTCGGCAGGTCAGCGGGGTGGAGACCAGAGACTGCGACACTTGCAGCCATGGAGGTGCGCAGATGCAACGCCGACTGCTCGCTGGCGCTCTCATGGCGACGACAGAACGCAGGACTGGCGGGATCGGGACCTTGGTGTTGTCGAGCTGCTCGAGATGCGTTGATCGCCGCCGGCGTTCTCGGGGCTCGGCGTCATGTGACGGGCCCTGCCCTGGGCCATCGGAGCCCTGAACCCTAAGCCGGTCCCTTCCTGGTCAACAGGTACAATAATAATATAATATCGGACATGGGACTGCGTACTTATGGTTTTAGTATGTACGCACATGGACTCCGGAGATGATTGCATCGCCAGTTGTGGACCGAGTATTCTTACGATGCATTCCAGTGTAGGTCCGGCAACCACGACCATCAATTTCTGCCTGAGGATTGCCGGTTCTAATTCACTTTTACTTTTTTTGTTCCTTTTTTTGTGCCCATGCATAAGGATATTGGACTTGATGTATAGAATAAACATCGATACGTGCCAACGAGGGGCGCAAGAAGTGTCGGCGGGGATGCATCGCCGTCCGCCGCTGACAAACCGTGCAAACACAGCCTGATCGAGATCCATAGCAAAAAAAAGTCCGATGCAACTTCGCGAACCGCCACCGCGAGCGCAGAGGCTGCAGAGGTCCCCGATGCTTTCAGAAAGCTTCGTTGCGTCGACGCTGGCGTCCTCCAACCCCCCCGCATCCTCCGCGCTCAAAGATGTCGGCATCTGCATCCAGGCGCTGCAGCCGTCGCCTGTCCTCCGGACCGGCTTCAAGACAAGCTCCACCGCGCCCAACTGCCTGGCCGTGAGCGCATCGCATGTGTTTGCTGCGCAGGCGGAGAAGGCTGTCGTCCACGTGTACAGCAGGGAGAGAGGAAGCCAGGAGGCGACCGTCCCATTCCCCGAACGAATCCGCAGCGTCGCGCTTGGTGGTAGCCACAACGGAGAGATCCTGGTGTTGGGGACGGAGAGCGGACGGTTGATCCTGTGGGAGGTAGGCCGGGCCTCGACCGAATGGACGAGAGTGCTGCATGACTGACTGTGGTCGTATATAGACTTGCACCGGACGCCAGGTTTCCACCTCCCCGTCGCATCTACAGCCGGTCACGTCGTTGGCGGTTGACCCAACTTCCAACTTCATTCTGTCCGGGTCCTCAGACGCCAATATCCACGTCTGGTTACTGCCCCGGCTGCTGTCATTCTCGAAACCGCCTTCTGCTGGCCGTGACAAACACCCGCCCAACTCTCCCATCCGTACCTTTTCAGCCCACCGGGCTGCGATTACTGCGCTGGCAGTGGGTCACAGCCGCAGTAGGGACAACATTACCATCTCTGCCTCCAAAGACAACACTGCAATTGTCTGGGATTATCGCACGGGATGCATCCTGAGGACATTCCTCTTACCGTTGTCCGCGTTATGCCTGACCATTGACCCCGCAGACCGCGCCTTCTACGCTGGTTACGAAGATGGCAGCATCCAGATGATAGATTTTTACAAGAACCCGTCCATCCAACACCCTCTGGATCATCCCCGTCTACAGTCCACACCGTCACAGTTGTCAGCCGAGGGCCGGTTAGTACCGCCTACTCCGGATTCTGGTGCAGCAGAGTCTATCACACTGTCATATGATGGGACGACTCTCCTGTCTGGACATCGAAATGGGTCGGTTCTGTCGTGGAATGTTACGAAAGGAAAATATGTTTCTACTGTCGCGGACTGCACTCATCCCGTGACTAACTTGTTGATGCTTCCTCCAAGTGGATTACATCACACCTCTTTCAGTCAGAAAATAACCGTTCATAACACTGTCAAGCCTCGATATGACCGAGTCGTCTCGAATTCTACGCAGATTTCAGGCTTAGTTCCTGTAGACTACACGATCAGCGCTCATCTGATCTTTTCTTCCCGGGCTACCATATCAAGCAATGGGGGTCAAACGTCACAATCAGAGCAGTTCTCCGCAGCGCTCAATCACCCATTCTTCCCTGTGTCTTTGATAGAAGAAGGCCTCTCAGAACTAGCTGCTGCCGACCAAGGGACTACCGATCAAACGCAGGGGACTTTGACTTTACCAAAACCCGAAGCGCAGTATCTGGAAGCCACGGGAGAACCCAGGGGAGCCCGAGGCCAAAGCTCCAATGTCCACTCCCTCCAGATGGAGATAGGCGCGCTCGCTAAGAAAATCTCCACCAGTGAGACCGCCCGCCGCGCCGCAATGAACGAGCTCATCAAGCTGCGATCCGAGATGATTACCTTAGAGGATTACACCAATGAGCTACATCAGAAGCAGGACAGAGCCCACAAGGAGAAGCTCTCACGCCAAATGGAAAAAGAGGAACATAAACTTAGGAGGAGAGCGATGTGGCTCGGAGCCGAAAAAGGGGGGAAGCAAGGGAATTCGGTAGGGAAAATTACTGCTGACAATAGCAGCGACACAAGCGAGACAGAAGATATTAGCAGTGATGAATAGTAATTAAGCAGCAGGTGCTTTTACCACCCATGCAGCCAGTGTTATCTGTTCCTTATTCGTTCATCTCAAGGACGGACGGTTCTGCGGTGACAGTTTCTTATAGTTCTTCTTTGCATTCACTGTATAGGATAGGTTCACATGTCTGTACTGCATGTGTAGTCAGCATGGGATGGTTCCCAGATGGCATGGTTCAGGAATACAATGGTCGTGACGTAGAACGGTCAATAAAGCCATAGGCTCTCTGTCGTCAAGATACCTAATGCAAGGGAAAGTCTGCCATGCAACAATATACTGCATCTCTGAGCTCTTAGTATGCCTTCCCGCCAGACTATCTCATTATTTGAGCTGCAAGGTATCAACAGAGTTGCTGATATATCAAACAGACAGTAGTAATTTTCATTGGAATGAACCAATGTTTCAGTGTCCATGGCAGAGTGACAATTACCGATCCCAAACCGTTTTACATTGAGATCTGTATTTGCATCAGTTGCCGATCCCGGACGCCCGCTTGTGCTCCACCTGAACCCCCTGCCCAGGAGGGATGACTTCCAGCCATATTGCTTCGTTCCGGATAAAGCCGCAGGGAGCCCGACGGTTCTGTACTGCCCTAGCTTCTACACATCTCAATGTCGATAGGAACATGTCAGAATGCAAGACATCCAAATTCCGGAGAGCCTCAGCGACTGTTCTTTTCAACCAGGGGCCGCAGGCCCATCAGCCCCAGCCAAATCGCCTCCTCGGTACGGATAGTCCTGCTGCCTTGCCCGGGCAGCACATTAACCCAGTAATCGAACAGCTTCCCTGCCTCGTCCGGTGTGACGCCCTTGTCCAGAAGTTCCTGGTCAGCCTGAATTGCCGCCTCAATTCCTGCGACTCCGCCGAACACAACAAGAAGGTGCTTGTATTTCGGGATCGATTGCTCCGCCAAGACGTTCGAAATAGGGGATCCGCGTTCGGACGTGCCGAAAGAGAGGTCATATCCGCCATCGAAGGGGCACTCGGTGAAGACCGTCGAGAGAGAGCGGCACCGGCGGACATTATAGCCCCAGTAGTATCCCGCCTCTTCACGTGGCGCTGCCGGATGGACAGGCTCTGCTTGCTGAGGAGTGTCTCGAGAAGAAAACTTGACCGTCACCCGCGTATATTCGGGGATGTTAACGTGCGGCAACAAGACCTTCTGGGGAAGACCGGTATCAACAATTGTAGATGTCTGCACATCACCATCGACTGCCTGCGGAGTCTTCTTCCTCTTCCGCCCGCCTTTGTCCCCTCCTTTACCGTCGTCGGGTATTACGACCCCTTCCCTGTAATCGCACCACTCGGTCGCCCGTACATGGTGTGGCATATCCAGGCTCGGCAACATGCCCGCTGTCCGTAGGTTCGGGTGCATCGGGAAAAGATGTTTTCGGAGGTAGGGTGGAGTCTCGAGGTATGAAAGGATATGAGCGAGGAAGTGCGACGGATCGGAGAAGGCCGTATATTCGCCCGTGTTGAGATCATTTGCATGGCTAATCTTTCCCTGGTGGGCATCGTCATCGAAAACGATCACTTCATCTACGCAGAAGACGGCAAGGGCGCGTGCGATTGTGCCAGCGATGTAGCACTTTTGCTCGTGAGATTGAGCACTGGACCCGTGGCTGTCTGTCAGAAAGAAAGGAACCGGCAAAGCATGGATACGTTCCCCAACTCACTTCGCAATGATGCTGCCGGGCAGAGCGACGCTCAGTGTATGCGACCTTCCTCCCGTAGGAGTGAAGACCGCCGAAGGCTTCGAGGTGTCGATGCTCCCCTTACGACTGGGCTGCTGTTCATGGGAGCTCTTGCGTCTCTATGGAGATCCAGTGAGCAGCGGAACGGCAAAAGCAGCATGCATGAAGGCATACCTTGGGTTTGCGCGTCTCCATGGTTGTCGGCTGTGCTGGTTGCCGCTCGACGTCCGCGAGCTTACAATTAGTAGTAAACTAATGCAGGAACTCGACGAACCTCTGGGTTTACAATGCAGTACATTTTTCGCCGCACAGGCGAGCATCGCCATGGAACCCGAACCCACATCCCCACACAATCCCTTTTTTTATGCTCCTTGGGCCTCCAGATCCTATGTTATATTGTTGGGGACTGAGCAGCGCGGCAACGTCAGCAAGGGTATTGAAACGGTCTTTGGGGGCTGGGGAAAGCTGGTCCACTGACTGATGTTCCAGCCTCGGAACCCTAAGTAGGTCAAAATATCGTATAAAAATCTGCAGCTCTTTCCTTCCTCACTCAGACGTCGCCGCTTTAAGCGGGGTGAGCTGGGGAGTCAGGTGAGTAGATCACCTTGACTGGGTGATCTGATCACCTGACTCCCCAGCTCACCCCGCTTAAAGCGGCGACGTCTGAGTGAGGAAGGAAAGAGCTGCAGATTTTTATACGATATTTTAACATGCCTGCTTATCGATCTGGTGGATGCCTACCTAGGTACAGATCAGCCGGCTGAGAGCCCTTTGCTTACGCAGGTATACGATCTCGATGAGAAGGGGAGGAGGGCATGCAGAAGTTAATCCGGATATGGTGTTTGTCAGACATGGGTCTCTAGCTTCAAAGGTTGCCCGCACTTTACCTCGTGCAAGAGATGGAATCCAGTGGTTATGCATCGCTCCGCCGCTTCGCCTGCGATACATAGTTCCATACCCAATCTTACCCATGTAGGGAATGGTGCCTCGCATCTGCATAAGCAATTTGTTGCTCAGCGATGTATTTCGCGTTCACCCATGTCCTTTTCTCGCCTGTCACCCAGCGTCTAGTGTGTTCATGACTTTTGTCTTGGGGTCGGGGCGACATGTATCTTATCTCGGAGATCTCGGTGCCACCCTCCGCTCCGAGAGCGTCTCAGTCTGCTCCATACTGTGGTCGGAACCCGTCACGACTGTGACGACCCACGACTTCCCAGACCTATCCTCGTGTCCTAGATCGACATGTACCAAATCACCCACTCTCATGACAAAAAGGCCTATTCGTTATGATTCCGACAGCGAGGCGCCTGGCTGCGAAGCCAGCCGGATTTTTCAAACGAAGCACAGATGAGCTGAGCCGGCTAACGAGAATCGGTGCGTCTCCCAATAGCGTATGTGAGAAGTCTCTGACTCTTGCAGCGTGGAATGCCGAAGGTCTGCGCACTCCTACAAAACCGTACATTCTTCTCGACTTTGAAGATGAAGCCACCGTCGCTGGCTGCAAGACGATGGCCGACCGAGCTGTTGGCGGATACAGTACGGCAAACCTTGACTACGTGCCAGCAGACCCTTCCTCGAATACCCCTGCTCATGCTCGATTTCATGGGAGTATTTCAACCAGGCTCCCTCCCGATTGCAGAGTGGAGAGGACAGGTGCTTTTTGATATCCCCTTTTCCTTCGCGATACGACAACTGATCCGGACGACAACAGGATACGCTGCCTTCCGCAACAGGGACCGTGGTTTCTGGCTCTTTGGACGTCTCTTCTGGGATGTAGATCCTTATACCTATCTTGCTTTGCGCGTCAAATCTGATGGACGACGCTATACTGTCAATATCCAGACAGATTCGATTGTGGATACGGATATCCACCAGCACAGGCTGTATACACGACACTATCGTGCTGACCACAATACTGAAGCGCACTTGTCACCGGAATCTGCCGGATCATCTGCCACGAACTATCAAGACGGAATACCTACAGCGCTCTCAGACACTCCGCCGACGTCAACTATAGTCTCCACCGCTGGTTCATCCGCATCTGGTTCGACGGGCTGGGAAACCATTCTTTTGCCTTTCAACTCGTTTGTGCGCACGAACCACGGCACTGCTGTCGAGCCGCAGACCTCTCTGCTTCGTCAGCGCGTGAAGAGCATTGGAATCGGCTTGACGGATCGTGTAGAAGGGCCTTATGATTTGCGCATACACCGGATCTGGGCTACAAACGGGATGAGCGAGGAGGAGATTGAGGAGGAAAGAAGGATCTGCGGTGTCGATGCGTTGCCCGTCGACGAAGGAGTGAGGACACACTGGACGACTGGTAGACTTACCATGGAATGTCAGAAACCGGGGAAGGCGGACGAGGAGGGGAAGTATCAGGGCCAAGAGAGGAAGGTAAAGGGACTGAAGGGGCTAAGAATGGAGTGGGAACGATAATTTTCAGGCTTCCTGGGACATGGACTCTGCAGTGACCATATGCACTGTGTTTTGCATGCAGCTGTTGCTCTCGGCTAAGATGATTTGTGAGAAGAAGCGATTGGTATCTTTCGGTTCCTGCCTACAGTCTACAACTCCCCCTGTTAAGGACTTTTCCATGTATTGACAACTATCTGTCATGAATATACCCAAGGGAATGTCAGAAGTTTGAGCTTTTTTTCCCGTTATTTCCGTGCAGCCTCGCTTTCCGGTCACCGGAGTAGTTCTTTGCAGCGATACTCGGTAATCCTCTGTAACTCTTACCGGTACACCTTGTTTCCTCGTTATCAAGTGCTTTTTTGCCTTTTTTTATGGGTTTAAATTGAGCCTAAACTTGAATAATGTGCGGCCTATGATAAGACAACTAGTGGAGACGTTGGGGCTCGTCATCCACAGCGAATGTTGAATGTGATACATGGCGATGGCTAAAAGTTATCACGTAACTGGGAGTGGTATAGGGAGAAGTTAGATATATATAATGAATATTTGCTGAAAAGCACGTACCCTGGTGGATAGGTGTGCTCTCATCATGTCCTCAATGGCCTTCGTATTAGCAGTGTAGATCATCCCATTACTGAGACTATCTTAAATTGGGGAAGATCTTGATCCTGTCCACAAGGACTGATTCTTTGGCTCCTTTGCGTGGATTTTGTGATATACCGTAACAATCTTGAGTTTACGCACCTGCATGCGGCGATTTTGAAGCTTCAGCCGGATGGGCGCGGGGAGTCAGGGGGGCAGGGATATGGGACTGATTAATTGTGTGCAGAAAGCCAGAATTGAAGCGAGGTTCTTGGGCCAGGCATGGGTACAAAGTATGAGGTGTGGTTTCTTGATGGGGCTATCCTGTGAAGACAGGCTGTCAGCAGTCATATCTCGAAGAGAATGGGGCCTTCACATTCTCGATGAATACATTGATTGTACACAGAGACGTAGTTAGTCGCATGGAAGAGGGGTGGCTTTCAATTCATCTGGTATGGTAACGCACCTTTCGTCGCACGACGAGGGGGTAATGCGCCTTGGAAATCTGTGATTGTGAGCGCTCCATTCATTATATCAATTAAGCAATCCGCGACCAATGGAATCAATTGAGCCGGGTAAGACAATCAGCACCCGGCAGGAAAACAAACAGACGCTACCCAGTAATAGTAGGCACCTAGGTCGGCGCCCGGGAAGGGCGCTCTGGGATAGATCCATGAGGTGGGCTCGAGGTTGTTGAAGGCGGGGCGGGCGGTATGCCGGCTTTTGCTGTTGGCCTGAGGCGCAGAGCTCGGACGCGCTCGTTTTATCATCGACTCAAACCGATTATCAGTAATTGGAGCGAGTCATCAAGCGACACACTGTTCTGCTGCGAGCCGGAGAACGTTAGATCTGGCAATTCAAATACATTCTCTCCTTTGTTACGCCTGGTCTTCCACGGCGTCAGTCATTTTACTCTTGCTATGCCTCACCCGTCATGATACTTGGCTCTCTTTTTTCCCGAAGAGACGTTCAAGAGAAGATGCCTGATTGATCAAAATGAGCCGTTATCTCACTCCTTCCAAGGTTGCACTCTTGTGCCTTGTCTCCCTCTACACTGAAGGAGTAATCCCAACCTCCTCCATCGTCCCTGTCCTCTCATTCCTCGTCTCCCATTTATTCCCTCTGGAGTCCGCAGAGTCATCTCCCCCTTCAGCAAAATGGCAGGGGAGTCATGCAGTCGCAATTGATGAACTTAACAAAGTCCTCTCCGTCCATTCCTCCTCCGTTCCCGGTCGATCTGTATGGGATCTCTTCCTTAGGAAGATCTGGTCACTCGACTGTTGCGATGCCCTCGAGGTCTTCTTCGCGAACATCTCGTCTGTGCTAGCCAAAACTCGGGAGGAGCAAGTTCGAGACAGGGACAACTGTGTCGCCCCTGAGACAGGTCACATACTTCTTTCACGATACTCGCCACTCGGAGCGTTCGTGAGAAGAGCTCAGCTCGAATTCACGAGGCTGCAGTTCCACGATTCTGTGAAACTCTGGGAAAGCTTCATTAAATACCGTCTACCGACGTACCGTGCATGGGCAAGGAGGAATCCCTCTGGTGAACAAACGGCAGTTGATGTCAACTTAATTGAGCTAGGGTTAGATTCCAGCAGCCAGCTTGCGCAGGTGGTATATGGAAATATCGAAGACAACCTAGAAGATGACAGAGGTTTCAGCACGAAAGATGCCGAACGCCTATTGGAGTTCCAGGTTGGAGAATTGCAGAGTACGGAGTCTCCATCTCGCCCTGGTCTCCATTGCTAACAAACCATAGGGCTAGGCGGAAGGGTGCCTGATGAAATGAAGGCGCGTCTCGAGCATATAATCTCGTCGGGAATTACAGTGCCGAGTTTGTCGCACTATCTTCGGTCCGTTTCTCGCATGTCTTTACGTTGGTCCCTACTGACAACCTAGATTTCTCGATTCCTGGAGATTAGGGGATTACATCTCATCCTTCGACAACCTCCACCGCTACTTCGACTATACGATGCACAGTCGCGATCGTAGCTTCTACCAATACGCGCTGCTTAATCTTGCCATTCTACATGCGGATTTTGGCTGTCACAAAGAAGCCATTTCCGCTATGCAGGAGGCAATTTCAATTGCCCGAGAGTCACATGACATGAACTGTCTCAACTTCTGTATGAGCTGGCTGTACCACTTCTGTAAGGCGTTTCCAGTTGAGATGAAGGACGTCCAAAATACAGGGATGCTTGGCAGTGAAAAAGAAGGATTGACGCTCCTAAGGGCGAAGGCGAAGGAGACTGAAATGTGGGGTCTCCTGAGCACAACATTTCTGAGTGAAGCCAAATTAGAGCTGCAGAGCGTACGTGAACCGCAGGTCTATTTTTCATTTTACAAGTTAATACAGATTGACGATTTTTAGGGAGAAAGTCTTGCGTCTGCCTTCGAAAACATGGTCAAGGCGGCTCATGTCAATGTGACAAAGAATCTGGTGAATTCCATGGGTCCGCTGCTGTTGTTACAAAGTTCTCTGTTTGCTAGAATAGGTACGGCTTCAGCCAACTCTTGTCGACACTGCTAACAGACTGCAGGTGTCCCGCATCTCTCCTGGTTGAACTGCGAGATTTTCCGCGAATGTTATGGTGACAGAGCGCCATTTGAAGACTTCCTCAAAAGCACATTTCGAAGCTGCCAGCTGGTACGCGCAAATTTCCCTGATCGTTCTCCTGTCTCTGACGAAAATGAAGCTAGCACAGAACGGTCTCTATGATGAGGCTACGGCACGCATCAACGAGATATCCCCCCAAATCCTCCGTTCACTCAAAGCCAACCAGTACTGGATATACTTTTCGAGCATTCTCGAATTAAGAAGACAATTATACAGGTAGAGATTCTTTGTTCTCTCTCTCTCGCTGTTTTTCCTGACATTCCATAGGGATGACGAGGCAGCAGCAGAGAGTATACTTTCCCAGCTTCAAGCCGCCCAACCTCCTGATGTTGACCTAGCACTTAATCTTTGCTTCCTCAAAGCCGATTTCATGAGCCGCAAAGGGGATTACACCTCTGCCCTGCAGATAGTCGATGAGGCTGCACAATCCCTTCAGCAGGAGAATTTCGATGTGTCCGTCCAAGTCAAACTTCTCTGCCTGAAGGCTCGTATCTTTGCCAAAACGGGCCAACCGCAGCGCGGTCTCTCCTTGTCTATGAGAGCGGCAAGCATTGCACACCGCTCGAGGGTCCTTCCCGGTCTCTGGGAAGCGATCGGTGCGCTCGCAGGTGTTCTCCTTAGTCTGCGGGAATTTGAAGCCGCTGCCGAGATGGTGGAAAGCATTATGCCACAAGTCTTAGAATCTGGGGAATGTGAACTGGCTGCACGATTGTTCTCGCTTGTTGGCGACGCGAACATGGGCATGGCAGGTCAGTCCTCTACCAGTAGGGAAGGCGATCTGATTAGGAAGGAGTGCGTCACTCGTGCTCTTGAGTACATTGACTGCGCTTTTGATAATTATGAAGCAATCGAGGACCTGAAGGGACAGTGTGAGATGATGGCTAAGAAGGCGACTATCATGCATCTCTCCGGAGATTTGGCACTGGCAAATGACTACGCCGCGAAATATCTGGATCTCAAGCGACGTATGGTAGTGAAGAGGTAGATTGTGATTTCAATGGAATTTTGATGCGTCTCTTTAACACGTTCTCATGTCACTTAGGCGAGGCAGAGGTTTCATGAAGTCCCAGTCTTTTGATCCTGACCAGTCAATGTTATCCATGTATTCCAATATGTCCTTCAGAAAGAGTTTTCCAAGTTGACGGAAAGTTGAGGAGCTCCTCTTTTCCTCTTGTTACTACCTTTATTGATCACTTGTCCTCATCCTTCTTAATCAATGCTAAGTCTACTTGTTGCACACTAGAATTAACATCCTTGCAGCCACGATGCAGACTTCATTTGATACAACAGTTATTGCCATTATGTTGGCATGTGCCAGTAACTGCCCGGTACTGCAACTTCCTACTACGCCCTTCTTTTTTCTTTTTTTTCCCCGTAGGGGTATCATTTCAAAGACGTAGTTGACAAACACGTAATTGACTCTGACCTGTATCTGACGAGATTTTGGGGAGCGATGTACAAAATTTCAGGTTGTTATCTTGTCTACCTTCTTACTGATTCTATCAGAAACGGAGAATCTACAGTGAAACTTTAATCTCTTCCCTTAGCTCTTCCTTTAATTTATCTCTTCTACCTTCTCTTCGTCTCAGACTGAATGTACATACGCCTTGAATCTCAGGTCAAGACTTTGAGTTTCCCTTATTGTTGCATTGTTGCAGTTCAGATCACCCTCAGGTTGTCTTGTCTTTGTTGTGATAGTTGACCTTATCATTCCAGCTGCATCATTGTTAGCAAATTTTCGTCATGCTCTGTCACTAAATGCCAATCTGGACATGATACTCCGCTTGGGGTATCAAAGTGGGACTCACAATAAGGTCTGCCATACCACATATGTCAGCGACCATAAAAAGTACACTACAAGGCCTATGAATCACTCACCTTGTCACCATCACCCCAGGGGAAGTTCTTCGTGCGAACGTTCTGGTATGGGTATTCGACACGTTCCTCCAACGGAGGCATGTGGCTCCAGTGCTCCCAGTGCTCGACCCAGAGATTGTATGTGTTGATTCCACCAAGGATCAGACATGGAATGACAGCGCTGTGTGGTTGTGAGTACTAGATTGTTTTCCCTGAGCCTCCGGCTGTGTTGATGGGTAACATACTAGATGGAGAGCTTCCTCCAGAGATCTGCCAGCCATTGAATTAGCATTGGGCAACCACAATTGCTGCTCAACCCAAGTCTCTGAATAAAAAATGGCCAGAAATACACTCACCACTTGTACTAGCCGCATGGGCCTTGACGGCGGCTCTCTCGCGATTGAACTCGTTGTCAGCCATCCAAGGAAGCTTAGGCTCGGTGCTGTTGAAGCGTCGCTGGACTGCGGAGCGGGCAGCAGAGCTGCACTGCTGTTGAACAGCGCGCTTGGATAGACGAAAGACGTTGCGTTGAGCAACCATTGTAGTGCTGGACTCTCTAGTTCACTGGGTAGGAGATTGCGTGGGATTGTTCGAGATGAGATTCGGGACTCAAGGTTGGTGAACAGAGCCGTTTAGCGCTCCCGTGATTCGCCGGCGGGCCGGAACGGCGTTCGTGCTTATATAAGTGAACATGGCGTGATGTCACCGCGATAGAAAATCACGTGAAGATAGGTCACGGGAACACGTGCCCTCTACAGCGTGCGACCAAGCAACATCGTCAGGTCTCGAGATCGGCCACTTTGAAGGTTCGTCTATGGGAAGTGTTGGGCACCAGCTTCTGCCATTAAGCAAATTACAGTGAACTGTGACTGGTAGCAATCGCGATAGTAATCGCGATGGGCTTCCGCATCACGACATGGAACGGTAAGCTGGCTCCGGGAGCCGCAAAACCCCGTTTCCGGCTCTGAAACAAAGGACTAATCAGAGAATTCTCCACAGTCAATGGTATCCGGTCTGTAGCTTGGTGTCCTTTTCATATTTGTATTGGTTTGAGTTTGGTCACTAAGTCTTTGCGCAGAAATCCGTTCGGGTACCACCCCTGGAGAGAGAAACGAACACTTGAGGTGGGATCTCAAGGTTTCTCCATGAGATGTCTAACTAACGAGAAGCACAGGCCATGTTTGATATCCTAGAAGCTGATATAGTCGTATTTCAAGAGACAAAGATACAGAAGAAGGATCTGCGAGATGATATGGTGCTCGTTCCTGGATGGGACTGCTTCTTCAGTCTCCCGAAGGTTAAGAAAGGTTCGTCGTTCCGAATACTGAAGCAGTTCGGAAAAAAAAATAACGACTGGAAGGATATTCTGGTGTTGCGATCTACACCCGCAATGCGACATGCGCCCCGATAAGGGCAGAAGAAGGTATCACCGGAGTACTCTGCCCGCCTAACTCATCGACGTCTTTTCGAGACCTCCCAGAAGAACAACAGGTTGGTGGCTATCCAACGGCTCAACAATTGTCAAAATACGGAGTTGATGCAGCTACTCTCGACTCTGAAGGTCGTTGTGTTATTCTCGAGTTCCCTGCGTTCGTTCTACTTGGAGTATATAGTCCGGCAACCCGAGATGAAACCAGAGATGGCTTCCGTCTAGGCTTTATAAATGCTTTAGACGCCCGGATCCGAAATCTTGTTGCAATGGGAAAGAGGGTATTCGTAGCAGGCGATCTAAATATTTCAAGGGACGCAATTGATTCGGCGCAGGCGACGGAGGCCATTCGCAAGCGGATATCCACAGAAGACGAATTCATCTCTAACCCAGCACGGCGTCTCTTCAACCATATGTTAGCCGACGGAAGAGTTATTGGCGGACGAGACGAGGGTAGAGAACTTCCCATTCTCCATGATATTTGCCGATCCTTCCATCCCGATCGTAGGGGGATGTACACGTGCTGGGAGCAGAGGATAAATGCTAGGCCAGGAAACTACGGCTCGAGAATCGACTACGTTCTGTGCAGCCTTGATATTAAGGAGTGGTTCTCAGATTCAAACATTCAAGAAGGACTCATGGTAGTATTTTCTATATATTATATATATATATATGTGTGTGTGTGTGTGTATTGCTGACATAATATAGGGATCAGATCATTGTCCTGTTTATGCTGTCTTCAAAGATTTAGTTCCACTGAACGGGGTTGACGTCAACATTCGAGATATCATGAATCCACCCGGGACATTCAAAAATGGGCAGCGTCTACAAGAGTACTCGTCAAAGAATCAGCTGCCATTATCGGGACGGCTGATTCCAGAATTTTACAAGCGCAGAAATATTAAAGATATGTTTCTTCGCATACCATGTACTTCCGGGAAAGGAACTTCTCCCGCTCTACGGACACGGCAGAGCTCGGATTCGGTGGTTGAACAAATGCCGTCGACTACTGAAGGAGAAGAGTCTCATATCATGAATATGCAAAGAGATTCAATCCACGTTTCCGAACTTACTGAAGCAAAAAACCGCACGGTCCATAAGCGGCCTCCAGTCAGAGAGACTTTTGCGCCCAACAAGGCAAAGCGACAGAAATCTATGGCTGGCGCCTTTGTAGGAACACCTAATAAAAACCTGCAAGCTAACAAAGGACAGCAAAGCCTTAAGGGGTTCTTCAATCCTAAACCAAATAAGGATGATGATATGAATGGTGTGCAGGGCTTTAAGGAAGACTCACAACCTGCTAACTTAGACGTTTCTGAAACACACTCTCCAACTTCCCCGGAGCCTCAGGGATCGCGGAATTTGTCCACTTTAGCGAGACCTCGGCTGAACCTTTCCAGGACGCGGACACGCAGCGCTTCTTCTGAGATCGGAGTTTCGGAGATGCATGCTTCCGCCAAATCTCTAGATCACGAGACGGTCGTCGACCCTATAGACAGTAAAGAGTGCTGGTCAAGACTCTTCAGCAAAAGGCCTGTGCCTAAATGTGTGGGTCACCAAGAACCTTGTGTCAAGCTGACAACTAAAAAGAATGGAATTAACTGCGGCAGAGCATTTTGGATCTGTCCGCGACCACTTGGTCCTAGTGGGGCCAAAGAGAAAGGGACGCAGTGGCGCTGCTCGACATTCATCTGGGCGAGCGATTGGAACCCGTCAAGCTAGTGAGATTTCAGATACGTTCTCTGAGCCTTGGTAAGGGAATTCAACTACAGTTGAATGCTGAATCCTGGACACTTCTGATGAGCATATGTGTTACGCAATGTCACTCGGCATACAGGAAGCTATAGTTCTTCCCAACTTCTTTTCTCCCCTGACCATGAGGTGTATTGTATCCCATAATCGTCTATTTGGTTACTGTCAATGCATTTAACAGTAACCCTCAACTAGCGGTACATGCCTTAGAACGTTTCGTTATGCGATCATGCTTTACTGGAAGTGCAGGTCTTGGTACAGTCTAGCCTAGTAGAAGATCCTTGAAAAGCTAGGAGACGAATTTCTGAGTTGCTGTGAGATTCCACTTTGAGATTCCCTCAACGGCTGTGATAGCCCTCTTCTCTATATTTGCTGCCTGAGAACTCGGGTCTCGGCAGTACCTGTCATAAACCAGGCGCTGTGCTGCACCTGTTCCACTACTTTTTCTAGTTGAAGTTTCAGGCACCCTTTACGTATAGCTCTTGAGATGTATTTGTCTTGGAGCAAGCTTCCTTCAAATTGACTTGAGAAACCATCTCTGGGGGTAGTTCTCTTCTAGTCTTAAGTGCCTGGGATAATTCAAGAAGAATTCATTTCTTTAATGAGGATCCTACGGCTTGGTTCATTGAGAGCTTTAGAAGACTATGTAGGAAGGTTACTATGGGTATCTCGCTACCTACATTAGGTACATAACTGTTAGAGGAAAGCCATGTAATTCTACAAACAATCTGCCTCCTATTATAATTCCTATTGTATTCACTAGTATGCATTGTCATCATACTCTCTTGGCGTAAGAATGCTATGCGATCCATACAAGATGCTATGAAAATTTGACCAATTGATTAACATGCATTAGTACTACTGTATTGTCTGAATTTTCAAGACCACCACAGAGGGCTGAACCCTAGTGGTCCATGGTAGACTCTTGAAACATCTTCGAGCCCTGCGTACAGCCATTTAGACTTCTATTTCGCTCTTCATGCTAAGATCATTGTTAGATAGATAGTAGTAGCAATTAATTACTTAGGAGTCTTGTTACATTAAAAGAACTTGACTGAATACGGTGTTATTTTCTTTATTATACAGTACTTACAGGCAACCTACCAAGTCTTCTTTGATGAAGAGAATATCGTCTATGTATATACCTATGTATGTAAGGTACTAGGTTTTGCTAATGAGACTACAGCAAAGATTTCCAATTACTTGTTAATTCTGTACCTGATGTTAACAGTAGCAAGCCGTCATGTTGTAAGGTTTTGCACAACCTTAGACATTCGCACCCTGATACCCTTGGTCGCATTTTGTGTGTAGTGTTACTACATAAACATCAAATATAGTAAAGCAAATAAGATATTCTCCAATATACTGTAATTATCTTAGAGATAAAAATGTTCTAAAATTATAGTTTAGAATGCGATGTTCGGTATATCACATAGAGCAACCGGCTTGACTTATAGAGCATCCAAAATATTTTCCGGGTCCCTGGCTTCCTAGTTTGAAGGAATAACAACTCTTAGTATGAATTTCATATTCATTGTACAGTATATTAGAATATCCTAAACTTCTGTCTACTGTTCAGCCTACCGCGTTGCGATTTGCTTACTAGCCAAGGAACAATAAGAAAAGCCATACCGCAGCTTGCACAAACACAATCACATTAGGAGCTGTATGTATCTACTTATTTTAGGTTGACATGTGGTAAATACCTAAGCTTGATTGAGTGAGAATAGGGGGTGTGATAAGGCGCAGGAGCAGATCTATATGTCATTTAAGGCTCTTTTGCAGCCAGCAGACCAATGCTAGACAATACTAAGAGCATATTGGCAGCACTAGCTTTTCTTGCGCCCGAGTGCAGATAGTATGGTCTTGTTGCTAGCTCCAGCTCATGGTGTAATCTAGTATTTGATAGAAAGCGTGCGTACAGAGGAGACAAAAGGTACAAATACTGTAGAAGACTAGGAATGTAATGATCACAAGCTAGACTGTAATTCAAATAGAAAAGCTTGATGTGTGCAGGGATGTGTCTCGTCACGGACAACCGTTGCTCATACCACTCTATCACAGAAGAGGAACTTCATGATGAATGATCCTACCATCAGAGGAACACTCCGTTCGAATGATCACACCATATGCGTGGCTCATCGCATACGCACGCCTTGGTTGCAATTCCTCTATTTGGTCTGCAGGTTATATAAGTTAGTGAAGACTTTTAAATTGGAACGTAGAGCTTGAAGCATACCGATCATCAGAGAAAGATCTTCAAGCCTTACAGTAGACGAGGTATTTGGAATCTTTGGCTGACGCTGTGGGATGTCAGTTAAAATGTTGAAAATCAAAAACTCAAGTTTATGAAGGAATGAGTAAAGAGGAACTCGACATACAGGGAACCAGATATTAGGATCATAAGTAAACTAAAATAACTGTTAGTGGAAGCGACTATGTGATTCTTAGAGGGTAATCATACCGGGAGTATTTTATGTTTGACCCGAAAGGATGGAAGAGAAATCCGAGAAGATGTACTGTTCTAAGGATGTGTTCAAAAATTATGGCTGTTCAATAGATTGTTTAGAAGCTTACTGTATTTGTTGAATCATGTTGCTGCATGTTCTCCGGAACAGCTGGCTGAAGGAGGATAGAGTGAGAACTTGCATCCTCAAATTTACTTGTCCAATATATGTGGCTCATTTCTCTGCATTTTCTCTCGAGGCCCCTTGCTCTAGCCCGCCACTCTCCCAAAAGGGCCATTGCGCCAACTGGGAGGGTCTGGAACGCAGAATCTGGTGAAGCTTCAGATGCCGTCCGAGCTTCTTCTGGTAACCTGCTGTAGAACATATTGCGCACGTCAATGCCACTTCCTGGTGCACCACTGATAAGGAACTGCTGCCACTGATTGAGGTGGGGATAGAACGTTGGACGTTGAATTGCCAGAACAACCAGACGCTCAGCTCTATGGATTTTTTCCCAGTAAGACTCATCCCGCATCTTCTTTGCGGCAGCCAGAGTGCGTCTGTGGTTCACTGTAAGGCTGTTCTTTATGGAACAGAGAAACTTTTGCAACAGTTCTTCCGTTGGGTACAGATCTTGATATCGTTGAATACGACGGATTTCAGGAGCGACCGATAGGAGAACGTAAGCAGCTTCGATAGCAAGATAAATGTCCTCGAGAATGAGCTCGAACTGTCCGGGGTCAGGATGAATTTCGCCATAAGGACCGTCGGACTCTTCGATATCGACAAAATGAACTGAAAATCTTGTTCGTAGGTATTTTCACCGCTTCATCCACCTCCATAAGAAACAGAGCGTCACATTTCTCAAGCACGAGGCCTTCTCCTAAGTGATCCGTTAATCTACTGTAACTTACTCGTCGATATGAAACACTAACCATTAACCTGCCCTCTACCATGTTGTTAACGACGCAGAACTTCAGGATACCTCGGCTCTGAGGGCGTTTGCTGATACCTGTCCATGATCGACGTGATAATTTCAGGAACATAGGAAATGGAATAAAGCTATGCTAACGTAGAAGAGAATGTTAGTAGAGAAGTTTCTCATCTGCAGTTAAGTATTCGAAGCGTTGCATTACCTGAGGCGGGAAATTCAGTGAATGTCCAGAGCGCGGAATCCGAGGTGAATGATGGGTAAGTTCTTTGTAGACAGCACCCCAGTCATTCCCTCGCCCCTAGAGAAACACAGGAACTTACCTTTGTTTTCATTTAGGGCACACGAGAAGCATAATTTTCCTTTCTCTCACTTCAACCACCTTTCTTCTTACCTTTACTCCCTCTGCCTTTCGGGCTTCTCCTTGCTGGCTTTTGGTTCTCTTTTTTTTTTCGTCCTCACAACCCAAGCGGAGCTTCCACTTCTCATATCAGACTCCCATTCCCCGAAGCTTGAATCAGAGAGCTACGCACAGTGGTCTAATATTACCATGGCTGCGAACGTTTCTCCTCTTCAGCGTGCTTTCAACAATTTTCTTACGACAATCCCACAGAAGGAGCTAGAAGAGCTGCTCGAGTACCTGCATAGTCTTAATGCTGGAGGAAACAATCCAATTCCTCCGCATGCTGAAGGTGCTCCTGCGGCTATAGCCTCTGTTGAAAATAATAACCGTCGTCCAACCTCAGCCCTCAATGCTGGTATTCGACCGATGTCTTCGCGTGGAAAGCGCTTCCGCGAGGGGAAGCTTAGGCCCCTTAACAGCTTCATTGCTTTCAGAAGTTTGTGACATCCCTACTAAACAATGAGAAAAAAAAAGAACTGACTGATCCCACAGACTTCTATTCGGTTATCTTTCCGGATCTCACTCAGAAGGCAAGGTCAGGGATTCTCAAGTTTCTCTGGCAGAATGATCCATTTAAGGCCAAATGGGCCATTCTCGCGAAAGCTTACTCCATCATTCGCGACAATCATGTGGGCGAAGTTTCTCTTGATTCCTTCCTTAACCTGAATGGAAACTTCATCGGAATTCTGGAGCCAAATCGCTATCTTGCAGCTATGGGCTGGGAGCTCATTGTCGATGACCAGCACCAGTACACCATGGTGAGGGTCAATCCGACTTATCCAACCGAGACTGAGGCCGCGACCAATTACTCGGTCAATGATATTGTTAATCGCTGCTACGAGACAGGTTATGTTTCTGGTGATCCTCGTCCATGCAATATCAACTACCAGGGAACTAGCCCTCTGATGGCGTTCGCTGCTCAGCCAACTGTTGTCAATGGTAGCAGTGATATCCAGGCTACTGCACCCAAAGGAATCGTGGGTGGCAACGAAAACACAAGCATGGACTACAATGAAAATTTCGATGCGGATGCCATCAATCACGCTCACTACATTCCTAGCGAGGTGGCACGCGCAGGTACTGATGAGGCTCGTCCTGCAATTCCTGAATTACTCAACGTCCGCAGTGGCCCGCATACGCAGGAGGAGTTCATTGCTGAACTTGACGACGCAATTCATGAAATGCGAATCCCAAATCCAAAGGACGACGAGTTGTTCGTGCCATTCAATCCAGACATCCAGTCTCCAATTTTGCGCTATGATCCAATGGCGCAGGAACCATTAGATGCCTTCGATATCAATGAATTTGTCAATTTTTGAAGTCCTGAACAGAATGACAGGCCTACAAATCACAACTATTCCCCCCCATCACACACAGCTTTGCTTTCTTTCTATGTACTTTTCAGCAGCACGTATTTCGTCAGATGGATTTATTCAAATGCAAAATACTGATATCCAAGGATACTCACAATACCGGGAGATACCTGGTCATTTGCATGCGTTATGCTCCCCTAGGTGTTTCTTTCTAGCACATGTATCCCAGGGACGAAAGGACTGATTCATGAGCTTCTATGCCTCAGGCACCTTTCTCCAGAACAGACAAATCCCAAGTAGTGGGCCCTAGATTCCCATTTGGTTCAAGCTCCGCAGTCTTGTAAACAATCACAAGTTCTAGCAGGATCTGCTAAGCATTTTTTTTAATTTTCCCTTTTGATTCTTTTTCTTTTTGCACACATCCCAGCAGAAAGTCTTCTATCCTCATTTCCCAACTGCACTGGTCAGATTTTCTGACAAGTCTGCCCCTATTTTCCGTACACAGATAAATGTAAGTAGATTAGTTAGTCTAGATATTTCCAGTTTTGAAGATAAAAAATTATGAGATCCCAAAGAAAGAGCAAAACAAACATAGACAATTACCTAATTTTAGGTAGGTACTTAGTACTTTTACTAGACTTATCAGCTTCCGTTGCATAATTTTCATTTATGGTTTCATCTTTATTTTATCTTTCTCTGTAAAGCCATTCCACCAGAACAGGTTTTTCGCCTTGTCAAATCTGATGTGCAGCAAAGAAATGTGATTAAGTTGTGATGCAGGTGGGCCGGCGGTACCAAGACATACTTCATGCCATTATGGACAATGTGACTGTCTGGGATTACCAATGAAGTATTGAAAACAGTACTTTCATACTTCCTAAACAGGTTGCCCTTGTATTCATCTGTCATGATATCAGCAGATGAATGTTATGGACCTTGCCATACAAAGACCAGATAACTATAGGACCAAGGGAAGGGACTGATCGGCACATAACTGACCATGATTACCACAATCACTATGATCACCAGGACCCAGGGAAACGGCATGTATATAATGACGCTCCTTTCAGACAGATTTCAACCCTTGTGGTCGACTCACATAGCAATCTGCAGCATAGGCATTGCACACAGGCTTGTTCTTACTATTATATTGCTCACCCCCTTGTTTTCTGTCTTCAAGATAAACCCAACGACCCTTTGGTCTAGCCATCTAGGCCTGTCGTTACAATGAAGGTCCAATGAATTGTATTATCTCCCCACTCCATCATCTTTGTGTGGATCTGCCCTTTGAATGCTTTGATCATCAAGATATAAGATACTACCTCCTTAACACTGTGCAGAAGATTCATACTTCGCACTCTGTGGTTGTATGAATAATGCTACCTCTCTTCTTACAAGGAGATTTAAGCACGTACTACTTGCATATCAACAGCCACTGGTACAGACTGAGGGTGACAGAATTAATACTGTGTAAGCAAACCAGCAAAGTATAGTCTATAAACTAAAAAGGCTCTTCATAAGATGACGCAATCTTTCTTATAGAAGCCACATGCCTCAATACGATTGAATATAAGAATCCCCGATGCCATTTTCCTGATCGCATATGTGCACTCCAGATCCATAGGTCATGGATTTCTTGTTTCAAAATAGAGATTGCCATTCCACGGCAAAGAGCAGAAGACCGTATGTTTTATTCTTTAGAAGCCATAAGTCTATAACAATCAGTCGAACAACATTTGAAGTAGAGCTGCTGGTGGCTTTATGCGACTGTTCCAGGGCTGTCTTTAAATAAAGCAAGTAATAGGCTTGTGCAATGCAGCAGACATATCAATAAATTTTCTAGCTGAAAAAAAAACAAGACTAAATGGGCGTGTGAAATCTACAAACAATAGAATATGTACAACTATCAGGCAGCGATGTAAGACAGAAGACATGGGTATAAGAAACATGCACCAGCAAGGATGGCTACAAGATGGACTTGCATAGCTACTAGATAAGCAGGATGGTGCTGTTTAGGCGTAGCTAGATGCAAAGCCAGGGGACAGAGATGGGCAGTGTAGTGTACTCATGGTGGCACAACAGGAAACAGAATATATTGTAAGGTGCACTCTCCACAAGGTAATAGATCACAGAACCATAGTTGTTACTCTTGATATGAGATCTTGCGCATCTCTCCTAACCGCTGACGTGCCTGTGCTAGTTTGTTTTCGAGCTGAAGGATCTCGACCTATTAGAGAGAAAACATGTTAGCTATGTACGAGGAAAGAAAGCAGAAGCGGATTGAGTCTGATAGTAGGACATAGACCAGTCCAACTGGGCCAGACTGATAGCATAGAGGATACTCTTCTGGAGATGTCGCCCAAGACTAGACGAAGGAATACAATAGGCACAAAAGACTAAAAATGACACTATAGAAGACCGATAAAAAAAGGATCCACGTACCTGCTGCTCCATCTCTCGCACCTTGAACTCGTGGCTACTGAGCTTCGAGTAGTCTATGACCTCATTTTCTTCCTTGTTCTTTTCTGCAATAATATCCCGCACCTGTCGAACTAGACTCCTGCACGCGGTTCCCACCGCTTTGCTAGCATTCTCAAGGCGATCCTGGGTTTTGCTCATAAAAGTGGCTTTCACTCTGCTCGCCGCAACAAGCTGCGCAGTACTTGCAGCCACATCGTTACTGGCCACAATCAGCTGTTCTAGAGAATTACGACCAGAAATGACGCCGTCTGCGGTCTCAATAAGCGTATTGGTAGAGGAGGCGACAGCTTTCGCGGCGGAGATTAACCCTTCTGTCCAGCGATTATTCTTCTTATAGAAAGCGGTCCTCGACGAACTTCCACGGCCTTGCATGACGATCTCTTGCTGCGATGCAGTGGCGGCCTTGACGAGCTCAGCGATGGCATTTGTAACTGCGATGGCAGCCTCCAGAATTGAATCGTTGATCCTAAGTTCATAAGTTGAGTATCCATCGCGGGGTTTCTTCTTCAGCTTGGCTAGCCGTTCTGCTGCAGCGTCGATGGCATTGGCCGCCTTAGTGAGTTCCTTGTCTACAAGATCTCCCAGGTCGCCCGACGTGCTGATCTTGCTACTCTTTGGAGAGAAGGCGTCGACCAGTTTGGATAACGCCTGCAGGTCCCTCTGTACTTCCAGATTGTTGTTGATGACAACATCAGTCTTCTGCAGAGGCTCCAAACCTTCTAGGCGGAAAGATTGCAGTCCACGAAAGAATCTCACGGTTGCCTGCGCGGCCTTGCGAGCAGCGTTGATAAGCTGGTCCGCACTTTGGTCGTTGGTAGCCAAGCGCGTCAAACCCTTCGTATTGCTGAGGACGTCTGCAATCGAGCCAGAGAAGATGGAAACGGTGCGAATGATCTCTGCATGGGCGCTATTTGGGCCGTCTGCAATAAAGTTGTTGAAGGCGGTGGAGAATTCAGTAGCTGAGGCAGATGCCTTCTCAATCTGCGACAGAACATAAGGAGGAGAGGCATTTTGGTTTCCAGCCTGCATTGAAGAATCGAGTTCATAGAGAGCATCATCCACACGCTGGACACCACTTTGCAGGACGGAATCAATGATATCGTTGATCTTGGAAACGGTGCTCAGCAAAACATCATCAATTTGCTTATCGAGTGCCCGGTCGGCATCTCCTTGACTCTGGTCACAGTTAGTTGACATCTCGGTGAGTTCAGTTCCAATGCGCAAGACGAACCAATTTCAGCTCCTCAAGCTCCATGAGAGCCTGCTCCATACCAGACTTGTACACTTCAATCTCTTCATCTTTCTCGCGTAAGGCCTTCTCATGCTCTCCATCGCGTTCACCATTTCGAGCAGTGAGCTCTTCTAAGGCACGAGTTTTGATCTGTCGTGGGCGTTAGTTTAGGGATCATGAGGGCAGCCGGAGAGAAGAGGAGCAAGAAATCCCTACCCGCAGAGCCTCCTCTAAATCGGCCATCTCTCGATTATACTTCGCCAACATCGACGACAACTCTGAGCCTTTTGCACGTTCGGCGTTATCTGCGCGCTCTATCGCAAGCCGAAGTTCCCGTTTCAGTTTCTCTATCTCTTCCTTGTTGCTTCCACTCAGGCGATCCTTCTCATGCAAAGCGCGATCTCTCTCTCTGATCATGTCCGCAAGCTCCAAGTTCTTCGTCTTTAACTCCCGCTCGAGTTTCTCACGTCGGTCGATGGCCTCCTGCGCGGAAGCCGCTTTCAACTTCAGGCTCTTCGTGGTCTGCAGCAAATCCAGATGTTCCTGCCGGAGTTGCGAGTACAGCTTCGCCAGAGCCTCGTATTTTGTCCGCCACGTGTTCACCTGCTCCTGTAAAGCTCGAATTTGGTCATCTTTGGAGGCAATTTGCAAGTTGAAGTTCGAGTTCAGCTGGTTCAACTGCTCCTCCAAATCCTTCATACGCTTGTCGTATTGTTGCAACATCAATTGGTCCCGCTCGTACTGCGCCCGCGCGTTCAAGTTCTCACGCTCTAACTCAGCTATGCGGCCCTGTGTCTGTGCCTGATACTGATCACGAAGTAGTTGCTCTTGGGCCAGCCGTTGCTGCTCCGCTTGTAACCGTTGCTGTTCCTCAAACTCGCGCTGGGCTTGCTGCTGAGCGAGGAGCTGCTGTCGCTGTTGTTCCTCCCATTGCTGCTGCAATCGCCGTTGCTCTGCCTCAAATTCCTCCTGCTGGCGCTTGGCTTCATTGGTCCAGAAATCATTGATAGGTTCTGGATCGGGTATTGACAACTTCGGCGGCGGGGATGGCTCGCGCTCGACTTCTTTTGTGGGTCGCTTCGGAAGAGCAGGGCGCTCCTCATCCTCAGCCAAGAGGTTTGGTGGGTCTTGAGGAAGTTTAGGGACTGTGATAAGACTAGTGAGATATCGCAAATTAGAGCACTCATAATAGAATCGAACAAGTCGATAATGCTGGGCATCATAACGGCCACGCAGGGGCTCGAGAGCTTCATTGTCTCCTGTAGCTGTGAAAAACTTAGTACGAATTCACTGGGCGATACCAACGTACGAGCCTACTTTTATGCATAGCTCTGAGCATGCTGGTGACAAACTTGTATATACCGTAGCTCTCCTGTACAAGAGGAACCAGCGCCGATATTCTACATTCGTTGTTTGTCCCGCCTTGAAAGTGAGAAAATATGAGCTTCTGGAATGAATCAATTTGATCCTGCAGGGTCATGAGGTCGGTGATAGTCTCATATCTTGGTGGCTATTAGTGAGGATCAAGTAACCAAGAGGTGAATGTTGACTGACCCTTCATTCGGATCGTTGATTGTCTTCAAGCTGATATATTCCTCATATTCAAAGAGACCTGGTAATGTCAGCGAGACAAGAAAAAATAGAAAAGAGAGAAATGGAGGAAGAAAGATGGAATAAATCTATACCGACGTACCATTGAACTCGGGGTGGTGGCGGTGGAACGCGAGTTTCGACTCGAGAAAGAAGACGTACTCTCGGATCAGCGGCCCGTAACCTGGTCATAGGCAATGAGTTCCTGTCTATCCTTCATCCGACTTTTGAAAAATGAGAAATGATAACTAGTGGTGTAGTCACTAGTACTGCAAAGTGTACTTGTACGTTTCGCGTACCTCGAATTCCCTCGCCGGCAACACCTCTCATCAAGCTGTCAATCCAGTTCACATGGCTCTGCGCTTCTCTAATCACAATCGGATGTCCTTCTTGTAGAACCTTGTGTATTGTTATGAGAGCTTTGAAGGTTTGGACTTCGTCAGCGAGGATGGGTTGCCTGTAGAGACAAGTTGCAGTTAGCGCGATCAAGGATACAGCAAAGTAACAAAACAAGAAAAGCGAAGGCGTACACTTTCATGCCTGCCCAAAATGCACTCGAGGACTTGTGGTCCCATGTGTAGACAATACAACTGCGGACATGTTTCCCTGGTGGGCGGCAGGTCAGTTCTGAACTCGGACTAGTGATGATGAACCTGAGTTGTACAGGTATGGCATACGTTTGGGTGCCGTTTCCTCTGTCGATCACCAGAACGTCAGCATTCAAGGCGTAGGATGCTTTGAAAAGTCTGGTGTAAGTATCTCACCGATGCTGGTGGCTTTGCGGATGTTGATGGCGAGATCCGCTTCCGTCCTGGGCGCACATCATTAGCCCCTTCACGGGTGAGGTTGTAGAAGGCGACTCCAGGACAGCTCTTACCTGCTCATATCGATGTTGTGTGCCTCTCCCGCGTTGTATCCGTACGGTCTACAGTGCTTGCTCGGGGAATCCGGACAGCGCAGGAAGCCGGAGAGGAGAGAGAGTTGAGCTTGCGCCGACCGGAGCGTAGCAGCGCTCAAAAGTTAAGCAACGTCTGTTGGAGAAAGCAAGCCAAGACCTGTCCGAGATAACTTATCGAAATCGTTGACCGAGGCTTGCACTTGGCTAGCAAAGATTGCTGCTTTGTTGTATTCAGTATGTTGGAGCCTGCAGTACATGGGCCCTCGTGAACCCCGGCGCGTCGAGTCGCAAGCTCCGGGTCTTGGCATCTCCTATTTCGCCGCCCGCGGTCCACAAGACACTAGTGCGCTCCACTTGCAGCCGTCAAGGAGCTCGCCTGTTAGGACTTGATCCTCCTTTACGCTGCGACCTCTTACGCGGAAGGCCGGTAAGCCTTTGCTCTTTTCCTGTTAACGGATTTACCATAGGTTGCGCTGGGTGTCTACTGCCGGGCGTAGAACCGAAGTCCGTATCAGCGGGTTATGGAGCCTGTGCAGAACAGGGTTGTCGAACCTGCTCCGTCTGTAGTCGATAATCATTTCGGACTGTCAACGAAATCAGCTGTGCAGGTTAGTGGAATCTCTTTGATGCCTATGTATTTACTTCAGGAGAAGGGGAAATTTGATTTGTGATGGATCGCGAAGCATGTTTGATGCTAACATGCCCATACTCCCTTGGAAAATGTCACGAGTTTAGATTTGACGCCCTCACTTCAAAGATGAAGGGTGAAACACCATACCCATGACCTTTCACGATGGATTAAATCCGTAGTCTTGATTATGATTTTTCAACTATCAAATCGAGTATAGTACGAATCATGCCTCGCCACAGGGTTCATATTTTCAAGTCTATGCAGCCTTAACAATCGCGTACGCTTACAGAGAATGACGAAATTGCTGCGACGGACAAGACTTCTCGGCTCATGACAACCTGATCTAGTTAAGGAATTCGATTCTACTTCCTCTTCTTCTTGTATATCCCTTCATATAACATCTCACCGGTAGCAAATTGAACTATTCGTTGAGCGCCGCGAATATAGGCAACTAGAGTGTTCGAGATTAAACCAATTCAAGAGATGTAAATCCGATCGATTGATGTGGAATACCCGCAAGCAGCATGCACAGGCCCCTCACTAATTAATGCCGCGATAGAGACGAGTTATAAATAAAGTCACCCGACCCGACAGGCCCTGCCTTGTTTTTATCAACAATTTTCTTGGAAAGGATTGCACAAAAGAAAGGTCGGGACAAAAGAATGTGTCTGCATATGTGAGCAAGTTAGAGAGAGTTGAACAAAAGCCAACATAGACGTGGAGCAGGAAAAAATTACAAATCCCTGTCCTACAAAACTTGCAACATGCAATCTTTGCAATCTTCGCTACTCCTCCCTCATATGAAGAGGCCTGGGAAGATTTGATGCCCAGCGAGAGACAGATCAAAATGCTAAATTATTCTTTCTTTAGACTTTGATATTTGCTGCCTTGTGAAGGAGTTTGACTATCCTCATACATACTTTGCGAAACCCGTTAAGGAGATAGTTGTCTTATTGTGAACCATTCTTTATCTTAACAACCAGCAACTCATGAACGGAATTCTCTTCTGTTCTGTGAATTACACACTTTTCCGTTTTGCATATGATGGTGTCAAGGCTGGTCTTCTGTTTTTCCTTGCGGAGAATCAGGCAGCAGTGGGGATGGTATAGGATTCTGTTTTGGCATGGAAATAGAGTTTACCCTGGAACCTTAGAAGGAAGGGCAGTGTTAGTAGGGTCAAGACCCAATAGCATCTTCAGGAGTGTTTGATTGTCCAGAGGTGTCGAGGCCTTTGCCTTTGATCTGATCTTTTTTACCAAGCACGTCCCACACCCACCTTTTGACCACTGTGGAGGCGTGCCCTATCGACTCTGTTCTCTTGGGTTTCTCCTCTAAGGACCTGGAGAAAGTTGGGGAAAATGTAGTGGTTTCAAGACTGCTGCGTCGTCTGGGTTCTTGGCTGGAAAATGATGTCCCAGAGCTGCGTTCGGAATCTTCCAACGTTGCAAAATCAACTCCAGCAGGGACAGAAAAAGTCATTCGAGGAACGTCTGGTGAGCTTTTCCCGTTGTCTTCGCTATGCGCTGGGTCAGTAAAATATAGATCACAGCTGTGAAGTGTCCTAATCCGAGCGGTATGATCTTCTGCTGTCCGTGGTGAACTGAGAAGTGTGCCTATGGGTAAAATTGGGTGGGAGCGACCCGAAATTTCAAACATAGTGCTGATAGCATTCTTCTTCTCAGCTTTTTTGGACTCAAAAATCATCTTATTCACATGACTCGCAGTGACCACAGGGTCAGCGGCATTGGAGAAAGTCTGAGATCGAATAGTTCGCGGTGGATTTGGATTGCTTATTTCCTCTGTAGCAGAGGAAATAGCATTCTCGTCAGTCCAAGACTTCAGGATCGACGACTTTGAACCGCTGCGGGATCTCAAGACAGCGGGGGGAGATTCAAGAGACATAGGTGTACTTATGGCACGGTCATCCTTCTTTCGGACAATCTCGACAGAATTTCGTTCGATCACTGAAACGGCTTCGGTCAGCACTTCAAACTTATCCGGAATCTCTGTCCTGTATTTCTGCTGAAGGTTGTCCTGCTGCCATATCCCACCACGGAATAACTGGGAACTCGTGTCAAAGAATGGTATATCATCCCAGAATGGAAGTACAAGTGTTTCGGCAAAAACTTCCCGTACTCTGCTTTCGATGGCACGAAGGACAATCCCATAAGTTATCTGCATTGAGCTGACAATTGGTTCGATGGCCATTACTATGTCTGGCATCGTTTCGAATGAAAACCAAATGCGATTGCTTGGAGGAGGCTTGAGTCGAACCAGACAATGCCCATCGAGTTTCTTGAGCACTACCGCAAGGATGAGATCCACTTCCCTCGCTTTGAGTCTTGTTCCTAAGTCAATCCGCGCTGTGGCAGAGATTTCCAACCGGAAATTACCGCTGTAATTGACGTCTGCCTCTATCGTGCAGTCTCCGTCAATCGTCAAGTTTTTGAGTCTAGGTTTTGTGACGAATGGAGCTCCTTCGCCTATATCCACCTTCTGTAGCTCGAGTTTTGTGATAAAGTTTGGCTTTTTGACTCGTGATATCTTTTTTGTGATCTTTTTCCTTATAAATTGTTCCATTTCTGGAGTCTTGTACAAGGCGAGGAATAACCTTCCCAGAATAGCATTTATCCATTGCGTTTGTAGCTGCTCTTCGGTGGAATGAAGGCGCTGAATCAATATTGTCATATGTTTGACGTCGTAGTTTTGGTGCTTGGGTGGACGGTTCCGTAAATTAGATATCTTCTCCTGGTTTTTCAGTAATGCAAAGTAAAAGTCCTCTTTTTCAGACATGTTTCCTGAAAAGAGATAAAAAGGTTGCGTCGAACCGCGAAGATCCGCAATGGAGTCCTGCCTGCGAGTGAGACAGATCGCGTTCCTCTTGATCCACAACTCTCCTTCTGGTATTTCACTCCCTCCGCCGTAGATACTAACATTATGATGAGCTAGGGATATGACGTACCGAACCTCAATCTGTTCGGAGTCGTCATAGAGAATCAGATGGCCGTGTCTGCAGCCACATCAGTTGTCTCTTCCAAGGTAGCAGAAAACCGTAGATGTACCTTAGCACGATAAAGAATACATTTCTTGTCCTTTTAACGCCCTTCCCATTGCCCTTCACGGATGACTGTTTCCAGTCGAATATGCTCCTGTACATGGTCTGATATACACTTGGGCTTTCTGCAGCTACCATTTCCCCCGTTGGCGTGGTCATCTCGGGTAGCTTTCCATCAATCCAATCTGGCATATATTCCCTGAAGACAGCAAAATATCCCGCAGCGACATCAGAATCATGAGCGCATTGTAATTTCTCCGCCAGTACATCGGTGCCACTCTTGAGACTGTACTGGTCATCAGTACGGCGCAAAAGAATATCCTTCGCATCTGTATCCTCCTTCTGGGCCGAGGACTGGGGAAGCATCAAATACGCATATAGAAGGACCAAGAAGAGGAGAAGTGGTATGAAGGTGACTCCGCCAAGGATGTATATGAAGAGGAAGGTGCTAAAAGAACCCATTAGGAACTGCTAAAGAGGTTGTAACGAGAGCTCCATTGGAACTGGTAGCGAGAGCATAACAAATTCATTAAGAGCAAAGGATGCGATGGAAGCTGCTGGAGAGGTCGTAAGAACTGCCCATCCATACCCCTCAAGGCTCCAAGGTTGAGCTTGGCGGCTCGATGTGCCATGTGATGACGGAGGTAGCGGAACAACGTTTCCCCGCTCCTAGGTTCGGGATTTGAAATTGGCTCAATTGCTCGGATGCCACAGTCCCGAATTTTTACAGTCTCGACGAAAAAGTTACGTTAGTACAGATCCACATACTAAACTACTTTGTCCACGTGATTTTGAGGATATCTAAAGGTGTTTACGGGTAGAAATCAGTCTGCTTCTACTCTTGGCTTACAGCTGACCTGTTGACTGGCCAACTGTTAAGCTTATGTACTGTGAGGCGTTCAATCTGCCATTATTATACAAGGTAGAATCCAAGCGAGTCTGCATTTAGGTATATCTATATCTAATATGCATGTGGTAACAGCAACAGAAGTTCCTAGAACCATACTATTCTCTGCCATTTTTAACCTGCCATTCAGCTTGCCATAGACCTATCATCCAGCATGCTGTTCAACTAGAACCCAGTGAGTTTCTATTTGTCGACCAGATAATACCAGTTCTGACTGCAATTAGCGGTCATGGCCTCTTGTTGTCGAGCGGTATTTTTGCTCAATAGTATTCGAATGGAAGATATTGTTGCGAAAGCGCTGAAGGTGCAAAGCACCTACAGAGTGATGTTATGAGCCGTGATGTAAATGGCTTGATTAATATGTCAGGCGATAGACTGTAGAGATGTGTACAGAATGGCCGGCAGTTATAATGATATGTTGGCAACTAATTAGAACAATTGTCCTACCTAAAATCCCCATTCAAGCCTGAGCGCGCAGAGCGACTGGTTTTTTTGTAGTCATGCTGAGCTGGGATCTGAACTGGCTACTCCGAATATAGAACAATTCAGCGTAATTGAATTCTACAGGCCGTCCTCGAGAACGTCCTAACAGGCTTGACAGGGGAAAAAAAGGATAAACGACTGATTACAGAGGGTAGGGATGTTGCTGTTTTGATCTATGGGACACACTAATATCACGGTATATAAGAAATGAACGACGACGATTGCCACTTGGGAACGACGCAGAAAAGATGTTGTGCCAATCGCATTCCATTGGTAATGGATTCTCACTTAACTTCCCATTACTATACGAGACCAGAGGCTAGGTACCTATCTATTAAGGTCCATATGTGCCGACTCCATCCATTCCATTCGCCTAGAGGACCTACCTCCTACCTCACATAGGTACCTAGGTAGGTAGCTAGTTGATGTTTTCTTTTCGCTCACGTGAAATCGCCCTGCGGCGTGAAGTTCACCCATTCCGAAAAGTCCACTCCGGCCGCCCCGCTCGCTGCCCCCTGGTAGTCGTTCTGGAACAGGCTGCTGAAGGGCGTGTCATTGAGTAGCTGATCTGGCGGCTGCATCACGAACTGCTGCTGCGCGTCGGACTGCTCTGCGCAGCTGATCGCGGGTTCCGGTGAGCAAAGGCGGTTGATGACGTCCAGGCAACGGCCAGCGAGTCTGTTGTTGCTGAGCGACGGGTGTGAGAGGAGTTTCTTTGTCAGTTCGATGTCCTGCAGCCAGGACGGCGCGTCCGGGCTGGTGGGGTCCGTCATGAGAAAGATGATTGGGATTACGCCGGCTTGGAAGAGGAAGTATCTGTCAGGCAGTTGGATTAGCCAATAGAATTGGATTGATGGATGGACGGGACGTATAGAGAGGATCACGGTATTCCAGTGAAGGGCAATGGAAATTGGCAGTAAAACGTACACCATATACCATGCGCCCAATCTTGTGCAGATGTGGTTATCCATAAAATCAGATATCGACGCAATGGTGGCCCTGGCGTTCTGCAAGCACAGGAGTCTGCAATCCCTCTCTGCGGGATTATCGGGTTCGGGTTCAGAAGACGGATTGGGCGACCATCTTCTGGCTGCCCAGCGGAGAAGAATTGGGCGGTATAGAAGAATCCTGAGGTTCCAGTCTCTCCACATAAGTCTATTTCGAACGAGAGCGAGCCAGTCTGGCTCCGGTGTTGGGGTGGCCTGCTTAAGATACGGCGGAAGACTTTGATACCAATCGTCCATTGGCTTCTGCAGGCTCAGTGTCTCCTCTGGGGTGAGGCTGGGGCTCGAAATTAGACGTTGATAGACATTTTTTGTCATGAGATGGAACTTGGACTGTGCGATTAGGCCCGAATACAGTGTTGGCCCGTTGACTTCAGGTGGGACAGACGTGGTGGCTGGGGTGAGGCTCTGTAAATGAAGGTAAGTATGTACGTACCCCTAACACAGTGTAGTATGAAAAAATACCTCTTCGTGAATATTAAGTACTTGTTTGGCGTCCATTATACTGTCTTCGGGAAGGAGAATTGGACGTCCAAAAGTCTTCGCCGCGCCACTGTCGAATATGTAGACACCCCACCAGAGCCTTCTCCTTATCTCTCGCTGCAGCAAACTGATTTTCCACTCGGGGAATTCCTTGTGGAGACCAAGACTCATGGCCATCCTGACAGCAAGTCCCAAGTAGTTCCACCCAGTGTTAGGCTTGTCGCGTTTCTGGGCATAGTTGCTCAAGAGGAGCAATGCCTGCACGAGCGTCAGGTTGCCGGTTTCGAAGACCGACAGCTGTTGTAGGTGTGCTCTGGCCTCCTGGTAAAATGCAATGTCTAAGTCTGAGCTATCATCCCCGATGCTCCAGGCACCCAGGGCCAATATGGTATTCAGGAGGATATGCCATGCCTGTCCATGCGGACGTGGTATCTGCTCATAGAATTGCGCTTTGAACGTCTCCTGATGGATGAATGGATAGCTGGTGTGGTAGTTGAGGAAATAAGCATCCATGAAGGCCTGCTCTACAAGACCAGAGGGCGCCGAATTAATTAGCTGGGCCTTCAATGGCACATTTCGAGGGGCCACATTTGGCCTCGACTTATGAGCCGGGATATCAAGGTCAAACCCGTGTTCCCGGAGAGCTCGAAGCGGCACAACACTTGACGATGATCCTGAAAAACAGGCCTGTTAGTTGTGTCAGGTAGCATGAGACTAGGGTATTAACACCAACGGACCAAAATATCCTGCCCCTTCTGGCTGTATTGACAAAGCGGCCATGCCGTCGGTCAACTCGCCCACAGTCAGTTCCTTCTCCGCCCAGTCAAATCCATCTGCCTGCTGCGGCAACGTCTCCGAAGCTGGTTCAGAGGGATTGGTTTCGGACTTGACATAAGTGGAAGGCCCAGTTGAAGATTGGCGGGATGACCCGGTTTTAGGTGGACTCTGCCCATCCTGCAGCAGGGAACGAACAATGCTATCTAGGTCACCGCCGGGGAAAAGCTTCCCTAATGCAGTTTCGAAAGTCCGTAAACGCTCTTCGACATAAGTCAAGTGCCTGAAGCGCAGGGACAGTTGTTACATTAGAGTTCAAGGAATGTGGACGCCTTGCACTTATCAGAATCGAAGGAATGATATTGATGAGATACTTACTGTCTGGTAAGTGGACTTCGGGTTATTTTTGGACTATAGTTACACTCCTTCTTCAGCTGTCTACATTGTGCACATGACGGTCGTTCTTTCGAGCACTGTACGGAGTTAGATAACCTTGGACCGTCCAAGACAGTGAGGAGCTCACCTTCGACTTTCGTAGTCGACATTCATCACACTTTATGGCCATTCGTTAGCATCGGCCCCGATCACACTGGGTATAATTTAAAAAAAAAAAATAACATACAGCATATGCATGTGAATCACGAGTACTGGTCATTTTTCTCGACTCAAACTAGGTCTGCTAGACGCGAGATGGCTGATTCTATGCCGGTAATGGCAGTATTGAGTCATCTATACCTTGTTAGCACGGCCTAAGTATATCCCGAGTAAAAAGGATGACAGCAGAGAAAGAAACCCCGGCGAGATCAAAGAGGATCGACATTTTCATGAAGGCCTTCGGCATTGGAGATTAAAAAAAGCCGCACGTAGGCAAATGGGCAGAAAGATCGACAAATAAAAATAAAAAAGTGGACTGAATAAATACAGATGATTATATCAACATGTGACACTACTAGTCCAAGTACTAGTATGGGATATTGCTATCGTTCATAGCTTTAAGCTTCGGGGGCTCGAAAGAAGCACTTTGAAACACTCACGGTTTACACGGACACGGGCAGCGCGTAGGCAACGCTCCTTGGACGCAACAACCATCTAAAGAGACCGGGGCTCATGAAAGGACGCCTGGTCTAAGCGCAAGCAGTGATTTAATGATGAGCAGGCCTCTGCACGGAGAGCTCGACGACGGTGGGAACAGCGTCGTGTGATGACCGGAACGGAAAAACGCCTCGGAACCCGGTCGGCCGCAGGATCCAAGTGGGCCGACAGAGACAGCCTCCACGTCTCGGACCCAGTAATCCATGTCCTTGAACGGGACCCGTGTGTGGCATAATATGCTACTGATCTTAACCGCATGGACTATGGGAATGACTATTATTCTACCACCCATACTAACTGGCCAACTTGGGGCGATGCTAGCCGAGCGACCGTCAACCACGGTGATGTGTTTCTCCCAGCTGTGCATGGTTTAGACGCGACAGTGTTTCCTGCCTCTTTCCGGCCGGCAAGGGAGAACTCGACCAGCTTGTTGAAGGGTGGGGACGCAGCCACTCGGGCCGATCGGATAGCGTGCGGCGCACGTTGTCCGTGCCGTCGACCGGACGTCTTGCAGCATCGGGACTGCATATGGTTTTCGACGGACAGTCCTCTCTGTTGGACTCGGGAGACAGGAGTCCTCGCAAGTTGAGACCACCCTCCCTGTTGATTATCTGGAAAGCCTCGACATGTCGACGGAGGACGCGCGGTCGGGTGCTATCAGGTTGTAAGTGCGGCCAAGGCTGGTCAACTCACCCCCGTCTCACCTTCAGCAACTGGATTTAGATGCTCGTCAGGGATAGCGATATCAGTGCCCGCAAGTGGTTTACCGATGTCGATATGTCATCTGTGAATATCTTCAAAAGCAACATGGTGACGAAGGGCAGAAATCGTTGCAGATCCGCCACCTCTACTCTGGTAACAAGACACTTCAGCGTAGGAAAAAAAAAGTAGGGGCGTTCGAAGACAGCGTCAGAGACAATTCGTGAATACGACGCTCCCGGGGAAAATCGATAAACTCCTTTCGCACGACCACCAATGCAACCCAGAGAAGTGACGACCACACTTCAAAGAAAGCAGCATCAAGGACGTATTACTCGCCTTGTGCCACGCGATCCCCAGCTTCTGGTGGGAAGGAACTGCTGGTTATCCGAGAGATTCCTTTTCCACGACGTTTCACAGCTTTTGGCTTCCACATAGTCGCGGAAATATGAGGGACATGCGTACAACTTTCTAACCTAGTTGCAACCGTAGAGGTCACTGTACTCGGAGACGCATCGGCCTGTCGCATGGCAAGATGACCGAGACCAAGAGCCGGTCTGACATGGTGTATAATCTGGCTAGTTTGATTGAATTTGAGTAAAGTCACCTTTGCAGAGCTGATTTTTTGGCAATATGGCATAACAAAGTGTAGATTGAGTAACAAGCACAAGTTGATTGAAAATATAAGTTAAATACAAGGGGCAAACTGTTTTGCGCTGACTATAATAACTCTGCGTATTATATTTTTTTCGTCAGACTATTCGACTCTAAGTGGTGCTAGAAATCACCGAAAAACGCAAACGGTTCTTACTTTTGAAAAAAACCATCCAAAAACCAAGAAACTAGATAATTTACCTCAAAAATTGCCTTACCATCAATGAAGACCATCTCCAGGACTTCTGCGCGACATCGTCACATCTCCATAATAAGTTCACGCGGTCTTGGCGCGAACGCGGGGACGCTCCCAGCCAATGACGAGGGCCCTAACTTTTTTTTTTCTTTATATGCAGACGTCATCTTGCCCCAATCCCTGCCAGATACATACGGGCCAAACGAGACATCGGTCTCGAGCGTTAGGAGGCTTCTTGACTGAAGGGAAGGGGAACAGGGCGAGGTTTTCGAACCATGCCCGCCCAACCGGCGATTCCGCCTCTGCTCGCGCCGTACGTATCTCCCCCGCCCCGCTCGTCCCTCACTTTAGTGACGTCCGTGCTGGGCGCGACCGGCAACTGGTTGGTGTTGAGGTTTCTGTTCTCTGCGTTGAGCGCGGCAAGAGTTGGTCGTACATCTCGATCGAATGTCGCGGAGGGTGGTGCTGATGGGCTTGGGGGAGGTGTCGAGGAGAGGGGCGTGAACGTTGTGCTTGTGAGCTTCTTGCGGAGCTGGGACTTCTGGAGAGCGGAGGCCAAGAGACTGGTAAGTTGTAAGATGTGCATGATTCTGGTTTACTGGCTTTGAAGCATTCCAGCGTTCAATTCTTCTTGCTATTCGTTGAAGTGTGGTTCTTGCATCGTCGCCCGTGCTTCATTTGCGTCTATCTGCAACTTTCATTTCTGCCTTAATTTTGCGATTTCACCCCAACTGCAAGATTTTGTGCAGTATACAATGTTAATAAAGACAAATGTTAATAAAGACAATTGGCATTGTATTTTCTCTACTGATTACGAGATAATTCTTATTTCATGTTGCGGGGGTTCTGAATCTCATTGTGTGTTGGATCCCAATTGTGTCAGTTTAGAAAGCTCTGTGCATCAGGAATCAGATTGCTTGTTTCATTCTTTTCACTTCATTTTTCCCCCTTTCTCGATTCGACTTCCCGTGTTGATTACTCAAGCAATCTTTGACAATTGGTATAATGCTAGGGTCTGGACCTTGCACGCCTCGCAGATCAAGGGCGTTTTGCCTTTGTCGATGGATTATCAGAACTCTTCTATTCTGCTACACCAGCAGCCGCCCCATCTACACCATTACCAGGGCTGTCTAGTGCTGCGCCTTCCCGTACAACACATCCTGTCCGTTCACAGCCGGGCCCTGTGCCTGCGCGATCACCTCCAGCAGCACAAACGGCGGCTACCAACGGCCTGAATAATAAGACTCAAGGCGGATCGGGGCCCGCGAAGCGATTGCATCTTTCGGGCAGCGGGGTTGCAGCGCTTGATGCCCTGGAAAAGGACATCTTGGCCGTTGTCGATGGATTGAAGACTAAGAACGGCGCGGATGTGGCTGATGGTGGGAGTGATGTGCTACTAGTTATCGACCAACCGGACCTGCTACTTGCTACAACGGGACCAACTCAAGGGATTGGTGCTACAGAGATGGGGGAGTGGATTATGGGGCTGGAACAGGTACCATCGGCCGCTACTATTATCCATTGAGCCTCCCGTACAGAAAAGAAGCGTTCGCTAACGGTCCATGGAACTATTTGTCAAACAGCGCGTTTACGCCACGATCCTCACATTATCCTCCGATTCTCCGTTGATACATAACGCTCCTGCGTCTGCCCCTCAGCAGGCTACTCCACTGGAGATGGAGCACGCAGCATTTGTTATCGGAATGGCTCATCAGGCTCGCACGGTTATGCAGCTTCGAAATTTGGACACTGGGGCGGCGAAGGATGTCAGTGGAGTCCTGAGGATTAGTAAGGGCGGTGCGTGGGAACCAGAAGAGCAGGGCACGAATGAGGGTACTTGGGAGGAAAAAGAAGTATTGTACTTCGTCCAGAGAGATGCTGGCGTGATAGTCTTCGGGCGAGGGGAATAGAGGAACGGACTATCTCGGCCTTTTCTTCTTGAATTGGAGTTTTGGGAGAATCGGTAGAACGGGTATGTTGCGGGATATATTCTGTGATGGATAAGGGTAGCATTGTTTTTGTGGTATTGAGGCCTTTCCGTAAGATACTTGGATTCAATAGGACAGGTCACGTATTGAAGAAATCTCAATTCCGTGTCTGCCATTGACATGGGATATTCGCCAGTCATTAACAAAAAGGAAATTCATGCGCGCCTTCCCTTTCTTCCACCGAACCCATGAAATTTTTTAATAACCTTTGTTACATTTTTGTTGGCATCCTGGCGGTAGAAAGAAAAGACCCCATCACCAACCAACACCTGGGGCTCACCGCATCGAGACCCGCTGCTTCAGATGTTATGCCCACATCCTCAACCGCTCCAGCTTCCGAAAACCAGGCGACGCCGCATTTACTGGCTCTCCGTCTGGGGGCCGCGAGCACCCTTGGGCATACCGGAACGGAATCCGTTCCTGAATCTGCGGTCGACAGTCTTCAGGTATCTCATTCTGCCGGTACCGGTGGTCCTCCTGCGCTTGGCCTTCTCGCTCCAGTTGTCTGTTTTATTCCAATTTCAATAAGTAAGCCCGAGATCTTTGCAACATTCACGGGATTATCCGAGATCTTGGGACGCAAGGGTATGGGTATTCGGGGATTCGTACACTTGCGCATCTTAGCAGATGGGTAGCCGCAAGAAGCACAGGTGTGCTTCTGGATGTGCAGGGCGCGTCTGCCTGTATATCCCAAGCCTCAATGTCAGCCAGTCTCCACCCTCTTTCGTCTTGATCTCATTTCGCTGCGGATCGCGAATTGATTTTTTTAAATCGCATGCATCGTGGATTGTACTGACCACAACGCCGGCAGAGAGTGTGCGTCTTGTTGTGACGCTTGCCAAAGCTGGAGGTACCCTTCGCTATAATCCACCGTCAGTTTCTGAGATTTCTCAATGGCACCGGCGAGTCGCGGAGGTAAGGTTCGATCAGGCACGTACTCATTTTGAATCAGGGAACTGCAGACGATGGAAATGCGTCAGTAACCGATAATCCAGGAACGATTTGGGAGGCTGCGCGGAGACCGAAAAGCTCACCTGGTGATTCCGTTGAAGGGCGGGTTATCGATGTCGTCGCTGGGCGTATCGAAAGTTCGCTCTGAGAGTTGGATGTCGCTAAGCGAATTGTGGTGTTCAGGGCTCGAGCCCTGAACACGTGATCTCGACAACGCAGCTCCCTGTCACCTGACTGCTCGCTCCTTCCCGACGGATCCACTCCGATCCCGCATTTGAAGTTTCCGGGTTTCTGCCCCGACGGCATCGGTCTCCTACAACATCTTATTCCTGCTGCAGTTCGTACTTTGAAGTCAAGGACAGATATGTCGACACGCAAGCGGCTAAATCTTAAAAGTGCTAAATATACATACGATGTGAAGAGCGCGAAGGGCTGAGAAGACGTGGAAGGAAACCCTGTATCTTTGCGGAGGATATTTTTGAGTTATGTGCATCCGGGGGTAGAAGCCGTACTGCTTGATGCACTTTGTGATCATCTCTTAACAGATGCCTTGATTAAAGCACATAGGATAATTTACGAGATATATACTCGCTACGGGAGCCCAGTGGAGTGCAAATCTCGGAGTAAGGTATCCAGATCCAGACTTCCTCAACAAGAAAATGTTACGCTTAGTAGTTTCTACGATACTGTTCTTTGGCTATCTGTTGATGTCTGCATTCCCACAAAATATTATTTGGGTATCCAGCCATGGAGTCATCTCCGTGGTTCATGACCTGCATGCAAAAGTAATGTTACAAAAACAAGGCTTAAACGCCCAGTGAAAAAAGAGACGGCCAGGAAGTGTCGACCTTATTCAATAAGCTCGTCCTTCCCAAGATAAGGGGCCATGGGATCCTCTGCAGTGAGACGACTTCGCTTGTAAGATTCGAGCTCCTCTTCAGTGATCCCTTGCTGTATTTCCGTGAGTGTCCTTTTCTTTGCAATTGTATCTGGCTCCCTGGGTGCACGGCTACCACCAGGCTCTTTTTGTTCCTCTTGATCTTGTGCTTCATCTGCTTTCTCATCCGTTTCAGGAGCGGGATATGGAAGCGACAACAGATTGCCTGCCTCCTCAAATGCCCTCTTTCCTTCCTCACCCGTGCAGTAACTGTTTTTAACCGTAGAATGACAGCACGCATATCCCCATTGAAAGTTGTGCCACCAACTACCCCATACCGATGTGTGATTGTTGTTGAGAACATCCTCCGCATACTTGGATTTGGTGGCCCTCTTCGGTGCTCCTTTGATAGCACCCGTTTCGTCGTACTCGACAAATCGTTCATTCTCGATTACTGCAGCTTCATGTAAGGGAGAAGGCCTTAGGTGCTCTTCGCCACCATACTTCTCGAGCAATGCTTTCCGCTGAGCCTGACGCTTGGCTTCGTTCTCCGCCTTCTCCTTTTTGCGAATAAGCTCACCAGACGTAGGATTAGCCTGGGGATGGAGCCTGTTGTCGCCTCGTTCTTGTGACTCCCAAGCATAGCGTTGCGCTTTTTCGAACTCTGCAGCGTCACCGGACGCCTTAATGAAATTCTCCTCTGCAACAAGGGCTGCTGCTTTGTCCGCTTGTGCACCCATGTCGACCATCGATCGTGTTTTGGGGTCATATTTGGCGGAATCTAAATCAAGGTTGAGCAGATACTTGGCCGTGTCTTCTCGGATGCGTAGGTTTCTCGTCGCTGTGCTCTGCTTTCTCCCCATATCAGATTCCTCGGCGTATCGAGCCTCCTCCTGACCGTCATCGTTCTCATCGTCCCCGTCAAGCTTCTTCTCTTCTTCGGTTCCCTGCTTAGCTTTCCGCTTCAGTCTCTCTAACTCTTCATATTCTTCAACGACCTTCCGATATTCCCTGGGATCGTAGCCATTCCACCTGTCGCGCTTAGCATCCCAGCCAAGCTCAACCTTCTGTATGACTTCATCAGGCTGTATATCCTTGCCGGTCCATCTGGCTCCAAGTTTACGTGGCCGATGCAGGCATTCCTTTGTCTTGTGGGTCATGGCGCCGCAGTTCTCGCAGGCGCCTTTCCGGTACTTGGTGGCAGCAGGGCCAACGCGTTTGCCTCTGTCGTACCATTGGGACTGATCGGCGGTAGATTTCTGTAGACGCTGGTGTTCTAGATAGTCATTGGCGGTAGAGTCATCATCAATATAGAATGGCTTTTTGGAGATGAATGATGGGATGTATTCGTTGCGCTCCTTTGACGCCACGTCGGTAGGCCTCCGCGACATGGTGAATAAGGTCGCGCAGTTGAACGCGCAACCTTTGAATGGATAACCAACGTGTTTTGCAGGTTCAAAAGTTACCGGTCTTCGTTGGCGAACCGGCAAGGGATTGCTGTGTTGGAGGAAGCGGCAAGGTCCATGGACGATGGTTCGAACGGAGCTGGTGATCTATCAATCGGAGACAGCTCGACGTCGATCACGTGATCAGGCGCCAGGTTCGCGCCGCCCTAAGAACGCGTACGGTGGCTTATGCACGTCATGTGCCGAGTCGCCTCCGCAGTATTAATATCGTTAATCTGGATTTCCTCGACAAGGGCTAGTGCTCGAGCCAAGTTGGAGAAAGGCATGCCCGTGCAGAATAATATCTCTTGACCAGTTCTGGATGTCTGGAGTGCCTTGCTCCTGTGATGGGTCGCTGTGTGCCTGCGCTATGCCGGCGACCATCCTTTTTGCATACTTCTTGAGCGACAGATGGAGCCTTTTCGAGTCCGTCTGAACTGCGTTGACCATTATCAAGCAGTACCTTCTGAATTTGATCCTCCCCTTCCGTACGGAAATGACTCCTCTCGGGGAGGTGACAGGCCCAAAGTGCCTGTCATCCGCGTCTTTGGGTCGACTGAGACAGGCCAAAAGGTCTGCGCACACGTTCATGGTGCTTTCCCCTACCTTTATGTCGAATATTACGGGAGTTTAGCTCCTGATCAAGGTTTGCGCAATGATTTTATCGGTCCGAGTTTACTGGACTAACAGGCATTTAGTGAATTCCGCCATCCGTAGCCTCCACCTTTCGATTGATCATGCGTTGGCGGTCAGCTATCATCGAAACGGCTATGATGGCAAGACGAAATTCGTCGCTCACATTACTCTGGTGAAGGGGATACCTTTCTATGGATACCACGTCGGCTATCGCTTTTTCTTCAAGATATACCTGTTAAATCCTCTGAACATTACGCGGCTCGCAGATCTTTTGCGGCAGGGTGCTGTAATGAAACGTCCTTTGCAGCCCTATGAGAGTCATCTTCAATACATAGCTCAGTGGATGTGTGATTACAATCTCTACGGCTGCGCATATATCGAGTGCAAAAAGGTCAAGTTCAGAGCTCCGGTTCCAGAATATCTTGAACTGACCGACCTCTCGCATCGCTGGCATGACCGATCCATACCACCAGATAGTATCTCAGATGAATCGACCCTTTCGAGGCAGAGCCATTGTTCTTTGGAAGTAGACATTTGCGTGCAGGATATTATGAATCGCTTTGACATTAAGGAGCGGCCGTTGCATCATGATTTTATCGAATATGACAAAGCGGTCTCTTCCGATGCGAAGCTGGTCCACAGCATGGCTGAGTTGTGGCAAGACGAGACTCGCAGGCGCAAAAAAAGGCTTGGGATTACTGATCCAGAAAGTAGCCCTTTTCGCCCTGACGAACTGGTTTCGATGTCTGCCGATCCAAGAAGTAATGAAAAGAGTTGCTGGATCCACGAGGAAGACTATTGGCAAAGAGTATCTGAGATCATTGCCGACGAAAAGCGCAAGAGCGACGGCAAACAGATATCATCTGATGATTTTGTGAAGAAAGCCCCGTTTGAAAGCACAGTCAAAACAGCTCTAGAGAGTGTGGAAGATTTGTTTCCACAGAACCTGGAGCGTTCGAACATCGAGAGAGCAGAATCCCAGATGAGTGAAGCTGAAGAGGCTGAAATACAGGTTGACGAGAAGACGGTGCTCTCCATTGGACGAGCTGACCCGCTTTTCTATTCGGATGATGAATATCCTGACCACCCATATCTCGTTGCCGGGCTAGATGACGAAGAAACAACGGATTTTGTTGATGACGACGCGCGTCCTAAAGACGAATCTTTTCACAGCGAGTCGGATGACAGACCGTCTGATGAAACTGTCCATGATGGCGGCCTGTCAATCTCCTCCGAGTTCGAGTCTCCTGATGTTCATAGGCTCGGAGAGCTCATTAATACTAATGAAGATGAATTTGAAATCGCCAATGATTCCATTAGTGATGTCAAGAGTACATCCAGACCGTTGAAACGAACCCCGCCTAGACTTCCTGACAAAGGATCTGCATGGAAACGAGTCAGGCGCTTCGAAGGGGATGCCACCTCTTCAGCTACAATTGGGAGTAATAATTTTCAAATCCCTGGTGCATCTGCGCTGCGCGGGGACAACGCTTCTGCAAAGATTGCTCCCACTGCTGGCAGAGACGGAGCAGATGTTGATTCTCTCTCCCCTCAGGTGAAGTCACAATCCTCCGAGAAACGGTACCTGGCTAGAGGTCACGGTCAAAACCAGCGGCTGTCTTTTCCGGTTGTGAAAGACCCCAATGATCCTTTAACCATTTTACGGTTTAGCCAACAAAGCTACTCAAAGCTAAACTCAGAGTCTTCTCTGGACGAAGCGCAGTTTCCCATCTCTGCAAGCGAATCAAATCCGCAAAACATACGGCGTGAAAATTCCGCGCAATTACATGCCTCTTCTAATCCATCAACACGGGTCGCTTCCAACTCTTATGTGTTAGCAGTTGCATCTAAAATCTATGATGCTTTTGACATCCCTCGCAACCGGAAGATACTTTGTTACAAAGCTCAGTGTCCTATTCCCAGTGAGGTCTGTGCAACCATAAATGACGAAGGTCATCCATCAGTTGTTTATCGGAAGGCCTACTATAGTGACGAGAACGATGTCCCTGCGCGGCCGATAGAATATGCGGGCCGTGAATTTCGGCTGGGGAGTAATACACTGCAGTATCTTCCTGACTTTGATCCAACAGGAAGGTCTCCTGCAATGTTTGGAGAGCAGTTCCCTGCTCTTATCGACCGATCAGCCCAGGAGAAGCAAGACCAGCAACTGCGCATGCAGTCGTCCTCGAGGATATGGGAATTTGCTCCTGTACCTCCGAGTCGTTCAGAAGTTGTGGAATGGTTCGAGCGGAACGTGGCGCAGCCGCAAGAAGCGAGTCCGAAGATTGTCCAGCCTGAAGAGAAACAAAATGTCCTATCCCAAATCGAGGGGCCAACACAGAGGGATCCGCATGGGTTCAAATACTCACAGAAGCAACAATCTACGAGTGTGGAATATCAGACCCAATACATGAGTGTGATGAGTCTGGAAGTTCATGTTAACACTCGGGGGTCCCTTGCGCCAAACCCGGAAGAAGACGAAATCTCGTGCGTCTTCTGGTGCATCAAATCAGAGGACAAAGACCTCGATCAAAACGGCACCTTGGCAGGCGTTCACGTTGGAATTCTTGCTCAGCCAAAGATGAACGGCTTTGGAGCGAAGATGGGACGAGCTGCCATGATCGATGTCGAGCAGGAGCCTACGGAGCTGGATTTGATTACCAGGCTGGTTGATATCGTGAGGTACTACGATCCAGATATTCTTACCGGTTACGAGGTTCACAATAGTTCCTGGGGATATTTAATTGAGCGGGCAAGACGCAAATATGACTATAACTTGTGCGACGAGCTATCCAGGGTCAAGTCAGAATCTCATGGAAGATTTGGAAAAGAGAACGACCGTTGGGGTTTTAATCACACTTCCACTATCCGAGTGACGGGCCGACACATGATCAACATCTGGCGCGCGATGAGGAGCGAGCTGAACCTGTTGCAGTATACGATGGAGAATGTCGTTTTTCATCTCCTGCACAGGAGGATACCACATTACTCGTTTAAAGACCTAACGATGTGGTACCAGAGTAACAAGCCCCGGGATCTGGCAAAAATCATGGATTACTTCGTCTCTCGCGTACAGATGGACCTGGAAATCCTCGAGGCGAACGAGCTCATCCCGAGGACCAGTGAGCAAGCCCGGCTGCTGGGCATCGACTTCTTCTCCGTCTTCTCTCGGGGTTCCCAATTCAAGGTGGAGTCCTTGATGTTTCGAATCGCGAAGCCGGAAAACTTCATACTGATCTCCCCGAGCAAGAAGCAAGTCGGTCAGCAGAACGCCCTTGAGTGTCTACCTCTTGTGATGGAACCCCAGAGCGACTTCTACACCAGCCCGCTTCTGGTCCTGGACTTCCAGTCGCTATACCCTAGTGTTATGATAGCTTACAATTACTGCTATTCTACCTTTCTTGGAAGGGTCGTTCAATGGCGCGGACGGGACAAGATGGGTTTCACCGACTACAAGAGACCGCCACGTCTGCTGGAGTTTCTCGGCGACAAGATCAACATCGCACCAAACGGCATGATGTACGCGAAGCCGGAGGTGCGGAAATCGCTTTTGGCCAGGATGCTCAGCGAGATCCTGGAAACGCGGGTGATGGTGAAGGGCGGAATGAAGTTCAACAAGGAGGACAAGGCCCTGCAGCGCCTGCTCAACAACCGACAGCTCGCACTCAAGTTGATCGCCAACGTCACCTACGGGTACACCTCTGCTACGTTCTCCGGACGGATGCCCTGCGCCGAGATCGCCGACAGCATCGTCCAGTCTGGACGCGAGACGCTGGAGAAGGCGATTGCCCTGATCCACTCCGTCCCGCGCTGGGGCGCAGAGGTCGTCTACGGCGATACCGACAGCCTCTTCGTGTACCTCAAGGGACGCTCGCGCGAAGAAGCCTTCGACATCGGCGAGGAGATTGCCAAGGCGGTCACGGACATGAACCCGCGCCCGATCAAGCTCAAATTCGAAAAGGTCTACCACCCGTGCGTCCTGCTGGCCAAGAAGCGCTATGTCGGGTTCAAATACGAACACAGGGACCAGAAGGAACCCGAGTTCGACGCCAAGGGCATCGAGACCGTGCGACGGGACGGCACGCCCGCCGAGCAGAAGATCGAGGAGAAGGCGCTCCGGATCCTCTTCCAGACGGCCGACCTGAGCCGGGTCAAGGCCTACTTCCAGAGCCAGTGCGCCAAGATCATGCGCGGCAAGGTCTCCATCCAGGACTTCTGCTTCGCCCGCGAAGTCCGGCTGGGGACGTACAGCGAGAGGAAGAAGGGCCTCCTCCCCCCGGGGGCCTTGATCAGCACCAGGAAGATGCTCGAGGACCCGCGCCTGGAGCCGCAGTACGGCGAGCGCGTGCCCTACGTCGTGGTCACGGGGGCGCCCGGGTCTCGGCTCGTCGACCGCTGCGTCGCGCCCGAGGTCCTCCTCCACGACGCCCAGCTGGAGCTCGACGCCGAGTACTACATCACCAAGAACATTATCCCGCCGCTGGAGCGCATCTTCAGCCTCGTCGGCGCCAACGTCCGGCAGTGGTACGACGAGATGCCCAAGGTCCAGCGCATCCGCCGCATCGAGGGGATGATGACAACCTCCTCCACCGCAGCGAATAATGACAATGACGCATCATCATCAACAACGAAAAAGCCCACCACCCTCGAATCATACCTGAAATCCTCCGCCTGCGTCGTCTGCAAAGACAAACTCGACAAGAACCACAACCATCAAGACCCTGGTCATCAAGACAATCACCAAGACCACCACCAAGACCTCCCTATCTGCACCCCCTGCCTCCACCACCGCCCGCACCTCTCCCTCCTCACCCTGACCTCGCGCCTGCAGCGCGCCGAGAAGCGCGTCGTCGACCTGCACCGCATCTGCCGGTCGTGCGCGGGCCTCGCGTTCGGCGACGACGTGCGGTGCGACAGCATGGACTGTCCCGTGTTCTACGCGCGGACGCGGAGCGTGGCGCGGTGGAGGAACAGTAAAGCGGTGCTGGGGCCGGTGGTTCGGGCGTTGGAGGAGGAGGAGGAGGAGAGAGGGTTGGATTGGTAAATAATAAAGGTGAAGGTGAATATAGGTACAAGGGTAACTAACATGTCGATGGGGGTTTTCTTCTTTCCCCTTTCTAGGATATGTCTGTAGCATATGTACATGTACTGTACTATATATACATATATATGGGATTGGGATTGGGATTGGGATTGGGATTGGGATGGGATGGATGGGGTCTTTCTTGGATGAATTTTTTTTTTTTGCAAACATTGGTTAACCTCCCTGGGTAAGTAGATACATAGATGGCATGGTGTGGCATGGCGTGGCATGGCATGGTGTGAAGTGGAATGGCAAGGTCTTCTTCACACAGGACAGGATCGTATAGAGCAGAGGGCACAGAGCATAGGGCACGGAGGATGGTCGCATCATACGCATATGCATATATACTGTACAGTACAAGGTCAAGGAGTTTGTTTTGGATACTTTTCGTCTGTCGTCAAGCCATATATGAATATATATGGTCTGATGTTTGCTTGCGGGATTCCATTCCAAGTTGGATACCTAGGTATGCAATGCAATGCAATGCAACGCAATTTCTTAAAAAGGTTCTCATTCAGATCGTACATGGGCAATGGTAAATGTGGTCAAAACTCGCGTACCACATACAATACACAGACCGATCGATCTGTATCGAACTATGATGGATGCTCCCGTTGTGTATCGAGAGCTCACCCCTATGTCTCCGCGTGGCTCTCGCGATTTACGTGTAGCTATACGTCCATCTACCAAGGCTCCACTATATCTTAGAGAGCAAAAGCAATCCGTAAACATTCGTTTCATGCAGTTCCAGAACCAGAGAAGAAAGGATTGGTGCCATCTAAACACACGCAGTAATCGAAGAACCTTCAAGCTTCATCTCACTAGGTCATCGGTATGTACAGTCTCAGTCATCCTCCTCAGAGTCTCCGATAAGCTTAGCGAGCACATCAAGGGCGCTCGGCTTCACGTCACCTTCTTCCTCCACCATGTCCAGGGTCTCAGAAGCCTCTGCCGTCTCATTTAGACCGGAAATGTCGCTGCTGCCAGGACGAACCTCGTCAACCCGCTCGGCGTGTCCACCTTCAGGACTCTTTGGTCCTTCCCCCACACATTCAATCTTCTGCTGGCACTCCGCAAGTTCCAGCAAGTCAATCTCGGCATCAGGGAGATTCGTAACAGGCGCAGTCGAGGCAGAAGACGGAAGTCTAGCAGGTGGCGAGTCCAGGAAACCGAAGTCAAGAAGTTGGTCCAGTGACTCGGTGCTGCTCCCCTTGACTGTTGCGCCTTCTTGCTCGTAGATGTTGTTGTTGTTATGGCCTGAATGGCTAGCTTCGCTCTCAGCCTCTTCGGTAAATAACCCAAACGGATCGCTGGAGGACTGCTCCTTGCCAGGAGGGAGTGCTTTCATGTTCTCTGCCTCGTCATAACAGCCCATAGCGATCTTGCCGAGGACGTTGTGGAGAACCCAGGGAAAGCTGATAAGCGGAAGCTGATCCATTCCTGGGATTTCTCTGTGAAAGTTCAAGCGATGCATGGGATGTTCCTCGCGGAATTTCTTAAGAGCGGCGGCCATCTCCTGGTGTGTAACCCTGTACATTGCGACCGCCAACGGCGCCAACCGCTCAAAGTTACGCCCACCGACCTTGTCACAGCAGGCCTTGCGAAAGCGCTCACGGAGGGAGGAGGAGACGGCCCCTAGCTCTTCGTGGAACCTGTAGTCTTTGCTCATATTGGCATGGCTCAAGACGAATGTGGACCAGACCTCGAATTCGGTTTTGATCTCATGCTGGGCCATGATTCTGCGCATAGCGGAATCGTATTCTTCTTTGAGCTGCGCAGCAAATTGCATCAAGTCCTCGCTGACCTCGATCCCGCAGCCAAGGATGCGTTCATCGAACGGCATCTCGAGATTAGGAACGAAGTCAACGCGCTCAACAGCATCGTACAGCTGGCCGAGAATCTTCTTGGATTTGTAGATCTTCTCTTTCGGCTTATGCTTCTTCTCCATGAAATGAGGCCACATGCGCGGGCGCAGATCGCGTGTCATCCTTGCAGGGTTTCCTGTCTTGTTGTAGTCAACCGCATCCGAATGCAACTTGGCAAGGCGCATGCACCTTTCCGCATCGACTCCATCGTCGAGCTGGTCTGCAAAGGCGAGATGGGCATGGGCAATCCGGGGCAGGCAATCGTTCTTCATGTATGTAACGAAGAAGGACGTGATGTCGTTAACTGTAACGTCACGGTCGAGTTCCAGAGCCTTCGCAGCCGTATAGTCCATGGGGGCTCGGAACCAGTCATCTGGCAGCAAGTCCTGATCCCAGATCACCAGGTAATCGTCCCCGTCCAAGTCTCCACCTGAGCACATGCTTGCGACATCACGATCGCCCGTCTGCGGGAAGACGACAACATCTTTGAGATGGCTCAACTGCGGGATATCAACTGCATTGACGACGCGAATGTCACCGGGATGGAGAGAAGGATTGCGAGCAAGGATACAAGGACCTTCGATGACTTTGTATTTGCCGCCGTCATCTGGACGAGAGATTTGGACAAACACTTGGGGCAGAGCAGCTAGCTTCTCTTCGAGCGGTGCGTCTGCTTTCGGGATGGTGTCGTGGAAGTATCCTTTCAAGGTCGCAGTCTCATCCATGCAGCCGAGAAGGCATGCTCCCTTGTCGATGACAATCTTTGCTTTCTCTTTCAGGTATTTGATGTGCCATGCCCGCCATAGTTCAAGGACCGATGTCACGAACGGTTCTTTCGATTTCTGGAATCCGTCTCGGACCATATCGCCGACGACAAGGGTCATCTGGTTGGGGTCTATGTACCTGTGCAGCAAATGTATGGCGTGGGAGTCGGATGTCATGGCCTCGTTGAGGTCCGTTAGCATCGTTCGGAGTTTCTCGTGGAACACCGTGTCTGCGATTCCGAGAGTCGAGAGGACGATAATCAGCTGACGGTTCAACGTTGCCATTGAAAACTGGGACCAGCGAATAATCTCAAGACCGTTATGTACAGCTCCAAACTTGTGCTGGCTGGGGCGGATGTGCACTTCTTGTCGCTGTGCCTCCGGCGAGACGGTCAAGATACCCTTACGGCCCCCCAGTCGGAACTGGAAGACAGATGGAGGATCTCCGGACGGGGTCTTGATCTTCAACTCCGCCGTTGCCATCTGGGCGAGAAATTTGGAGATTCGACCGACTCCGTCCGAGAAATTGTATCCGTTCCGCACGACATCTTCAATCTCACGCACCCGCACCGGGCAGCCAGTCACAGCTCGAGTTGTTGAGAAGCATTGGCCCAACCGCGCAGCGTGCTTAGCTATGTTCCGAATATCGTTGAAATGGCCCATCCAGGCACGAATGTTCGAAGCCGTCAGGTTGGGCAGGGGCGCAAAGAAGTAGGCTCCATGCTCACGGAATTGGGAGTTTCCAAAGGCAAGGAACTCGTAGTGTCGACCGCCGATCGTGATACCGTTAGCCATCGCTCTCTTGATGCGGGTGAACACGGGATCCATGGTGTTGCTTTCTGTGGAGTTGATCCTACCCAGCAGCTTCTCGTCCGTGAACCGAACACGAAGAAAGCGGTCCGCGTATTCGATGTAGTGACGGATGACACGATTGGAGATATCGACCGACGGGGTATTGTAGTAGATCGTGCTCGGGGTAACCCTGGCCGATCGCATGTAGCAACAGTAGCCCGGGATCTTTGTGTTCGTCACTCCCTTGACGAATGGGATGTTGAATATCCCCATCGGATCGTAGTAAACTTTCTTCTCGGTAGCAACATGCTCCAGAAGCATCTTCGCCTTCCGCTCCTCCATCTCTGCCAACCGCTTAACGAATTCCTTGGTTGCCGCGTACTCACTGAGGTATCCATGAGAGAGGCAGACTTCGAGCTGATACCTAACGGAAAACGGAAGATGGACGTAGTCGTCGTCGGTCAGCTCGTCCAGGGACGAAGATTTGTCAGGAGGGTCGATCCAGTTCCAGACGGTGTGTTCAGTAGGGCTGGATTTCAACACCACGAAGTCCCGCGTGCGCTCAATGGAGACGTTGAAGTCTTTGAGGACATTGCAAAGCAGCGTGAATCGGCCCTTGTGGTCAACCTCCTTCGGGTAGGTGATTCGGAACGTGGTCCAGCGGCCAATATTGATCAGGGGCCTCGGCTTGCGCAGGCTGATGGGAAGTTTGGCCAGGCCTTCTGGGACATGGACGATGTCTGTCTGACGGTACCAAGTGTCCGCGTCTCTCCAGGTGGTATCCGATTCGGCAAAGGTCGAGCTGATATCTCCGATGCGACGATGGTAGACAGGCGGCGTCTCCAGACTGAAGGCGTGGGAGATGCACTCCGACTCCGAATCCCATGTCTCGAAGATGCGGGACAACTGCGAGAAGTGAACACGGACGCGGTAGTTCTGGGGGTGTCCGGCGAGAGATGGATTTAGACTGGAGTTGGAGTTGATGATTGGCAGCTGGAAGAACACGGCCATCTCCCGGCGCTTCAGGTCGAGGACGACACGTGCCCTCTCGTTCTGCTTCGACCCGACCGTCCTCATCGGCAGCATTGTCCTCTCGTCCCGCAAGATCCCAATCTCCAGGGCAGAGATTGGTAGTTCCTATCAAGAGTCAGAAGCAATCATAGCGTGAAAAGGCTGCCAGGGAAAACTCACAATCTCTGCCGGGTAGGAGACATTGGCCTGCACCGGGCTCTGGATCTCACTGTTCTTCCTCTGCGCGTCGAGGCGCACGGAAATGTCGACACGCTTGCCACTCGGGAGAGTGATCGTGTACACTCCTCGCCTCCAAAAGTCGGTCCGAGGCGGCGGCCTGGTGCAGGTTAGAACACGCGCCTACTGGGATCAGAACAAGGCCGAAGTGAGAGGTAGACCAACCTGAACCGGACCTTGCCCTTGTGCTCGCGGGAACCGTGAGCGTCCTCGTAGAGGTCGATCGAGAAGATCGACCCCTCGCCCTTGAAGGCGTGCCAGAGGACGAACGTGTCTGCCTCCACTGGGACGTCAAAGAGGTTGACGGCCAACGACTCCCACAAACTCCATGGCGGAGTGATGGTGGTAGCCGGGGCTGGCAGCATCGGAGACGAGGCAGGAGGACGACTGGGGGCAGGGTGAGGGGTGTTCGAGGGGGGAGGAGAGGCGGGAAGAGGAGGAGAGACGAATCTGTGGCCTCTGCGGCCACGCAAGGACGCGTTTACTGGGCGAACAACCGGCATGCTGTGCCCAGATGGCGGAAGCCTGATCTCGCAGGAGGGAGTGTGGTAGGCGAGAGAGGGAGTTCTCTCTCTCGCCGGCTCGAGAGGGTGGTGTCTCGGACGAGGAGGCATGGTCTCGTCGGTGACTGGAGGGGAGTGAATGGGAGGAGAAGAAGAAGAAGAAGAAGAAGAAGACTCTCTCTGCAGCATCTCCCGCTGGCGGGCCTCCCTCTCCAGGGCCCGCGCAACGCGCTCCTGCCTCATCGCGGCGTTGCGAGGGTCGCCGCGGCCGCGGGTGCCGCGGTGTGTGCGGCTCTTCTTCTTGCCCTCGTCGTTGTGGTCCTGTATACAGAGTGCCCGGTTAGCAGATGATATGATCGTCGAGGAGAGGACAGGTACAGATGCAGAAAGGCTTGTATATCAGAAAGCATCCACAGAGGGTATATAGGGCAACAGAAACATCGAGCTCCAGCAGCAGGAGAAGAAAAAAAAAGGCCAGGAGATGCATGGAAATTTACCCTCCTGCATGGCAATGCCATGTCCCATTCTGCTTGTGCCGCTGCTTCTCCGCGCCCTGCGGCTCTGAAGGAGTCTGTCTGCAGCCCTACTGCAGCCATCCGTTTGGACATGGACAAAGCCTGAAGCAGAGGGAACAGAAGAGACCAACCTTGGAAGCATCCATCGTATATGCAACAGCAGAAGACAGTCACACAGAGTTCACAAACATGGTATGATATAGGATGAAGGAATGAGAATATCTCTCTCTTTCTGTGTGCGATAACTCCTTTTATATAACCCGGGCCGGCGGTGGCCGCCCGTTCTGCGTCTTCACTGCCATCGCGTATGATGCCGCATCCAGGCAGTTATTCCGGCGTTGGCCGACCGTTCAGCTATGTAGGCGGCGAGTATCTGTGGGAATCACACGCATCCACGGGGAGGATCCTGCATCCAAGGCACAGGATATGGACCGTATACTCCATCCTCAGATAGCCCCAGCGACTACACTGACGGTGTTAAGCTGTCGACTGAGCCATTGCACATGGCGCACCGAGATATAACATCTAGACCCCTCATCGACATGTATTTGAAACGGCCCGTGAACAGAGAGGACAAAGGATGTCCGTCCTCTTTGATGTCCTGCACAATGTCCAGCGTATATATACTCCTTGCAGTCTAACTATAGCACCACTGGCCTTTGTGGGGCCCCGTGTCCAACGGTCGTCGGGTTCCACCGGATCGCAAAGCCAAGTCCTCGAAACGAAGCTTGGCTGTGCCGCTGCCAATGAGAAAGCAACGAAGCCGCAGAACCTGGAGCGACAGTCGAATCCGCATCTGTCAGGATGTTTTTGGCCCGTCATCAACGGACGTTGTTCTCCATTTTCAGTATCGTTATTATTAGGCGTCCACCATTCATCCACGCTGTCTGACCATCCTTTTCGAAATCTCGCTCTACTTTGATCCTCAGAGATGTTTTCTTATTATTATCTCTCTCGCAACACCAAGGCCCTCTTAGGAGCGATATACGGTGGGTGCTGCATTATATAGAAACAGTGTACCGGCGTCATGTCTGTTAGCCTGCCAGCTCCAAGCTGCATAACCTTTCGAAGTCAAGGGCCGTTTCGAAGGGGACGCAGGCAAAGACCTTCACTTGGCCGCAGGATGGATACTGTACAGTGACTACCACGACCGGCAAGTTATATATATATATATATATAT
>JGI26058J51888_1000050_pt1 | contig 73262 bp, 56 predicted proteins | sample HigsolmetaSP110D_FD_51888 | JGI IMG/M metagenome (IMG submission 51888) | reverse complement strand
GGGGGGGGGACAGCAAGTTTATTGGTTTCGGAAGCATATTATTACTTTCAAGGTTGTTGACTTCAACTTGTTTGTCTGTTTGTGCCATGAATCCTGAATCATGAACCATGATGATCCTCAGAAGTCAGGAGGCTGCTATAAGCTAGGATACTGTAATGTCGGATGCAGATCTCCCGCCGTCCAACCTGCCCAGCTCTTGCGGACGATGCCTAGTTCGTGCCGTACACAGTTAGTACCGCATACAGGGAGGTTGCGCAGAGTGGGCAGCAGACCCCTGCCGGTACCCGGTACCCGGCATCCGGAAGATCGGACCGGACCGGGGGCGGACGCGGGTGGTTGTGCGTGTGCGGCCCCGCAAAGTATTTGGCTGCGCTGCTGCAATGCATGGGATGTCGATCGTCGATGAGCTTTAGTTTGGCCCCTGGATTGGCATGGAATAATCCCATTGGTTGGTTGTTTAAAGGAGTTGTTTTGTTAGTACGAGTAGTGCGAGGATACTACTTACTAATCGTATTATAATGTGTACAGTACCTCGCGCGTGGTTTGTATGGAGCACGGGGTACGGATAGGATAGGGGTTGGGATCTAGCTGCATCAGAGAAATTGGATACTTGTTATAATTATTGGTTTGACAGTCAAATCAAAGTGCTGCTTTATTCGATAGCTTTTTTCTTTTCGTCCGATGTTCTGTTTATTTGTTTGTCGTGACGTCATGTCTTAGATTTAGGTTAGATTTTTGGGAGCCAATCACCGATAGGCTCAGCGTTTTTTCTTGGCACCTAAACGAACCGAACCAAACCGACGGGATAGTGTCAACCGTGGAATTGGGACAATTTGACGGTTGAGGAAACCCCTTTTTGAGTTATGCTCCAGATGACATACAGAGCGCGAAGTCAATGTTCATGAGTCAAGTTGTGAGAACTTCCATAGTAAATAGATTGATTCTACCTGATTGTCGTCAGGGCTACTGCACTACTAGGCTAAGCGATCTACGCGATCTACACGGTACGTTCCTCCCTGGCAGGCAACGGTTTTCTCTACTCGGTAACATCAATGATGATGATCCGACTGCTTGGATGCACTATGCACTATGCTAATATGGGGTTCTCCTTGCATTAGCATGTTATTTACTCTGCACACTACAGAGTAAGTTCAACGCTCTCTATGCCGGTACGCTGTACTAATATTATCAATTATTAACGGGGATCAGTAACACCCCAGGTCGGTGGCCATAATGATATACGTAGCTAGCTACTTCTTTCCCTTCAGAGGAATTGCCCTTGTTTCTTTTTTGTTCTCCCCCGCCCCTCCCCGCCCCACAGGCTAAGCACCAGTGATCTGCACGGCTCACAGGCTACAGCGATTGGATCCTCCCTGAGCTACGTTACCTCCGCCGCCGCCACTACGGAGACTATCATCTTACCTGACGGCGGAATTAACCCTTTTGGGGCACGATGGGCACATGTGCGGAGTACTCCTATTAGACCGGAGCCTCCGTACAACGTGACAACGAGTCCATGGCGATGGATTGTGGAAGCCTTCTTTCCAGAATTAGAAATCCGAGACAATGGTCTGCGAAAGTCAGCACTCTGAACCTCAGATACGAGGTCTCGGTTACAAACTTGGCAGGGACTAACACTTACAGTTACATCCAATGTCACCCGGTAGTACAGCGGGATGTTCTAGCGTCCATACAGCATAAAGAATTCTGCAGCATCAGCCACAGTTGGTGTGAGATGTCTCGGATATTAGCCCGCGACGATCCGCCAGCAACGCCCAACCGAGTTCTCCGCGTGGATGCCAGATCGGCACCGTTCCCACATCGTATCCTCCCCGGCCTGTGGCAATGACCGCGGAGGGATCCCGGAGTCCTATGTGACTCGACTGACGGTTGTTCTTTTTCGCGTTTCTAGTTCCATCACACCTCCTTTTTCCGGGTGTCTCCGCTTTGCGAATGGCCCCATTGGGGCCGTGCCAGTTGGAGCTTTCACAGTGACAGGGGCAGGAGGTTCTATCAACAACATATAAGTATGGCCGTCGTGATGCCTCTCCCTTCCCTTGCTCACCAACAACCAACTGCCTATCTACCGATCGATAACTGAACGGTTTCCCAACTTCGACAGTCGTTACCAGTCTCTTCATTTCGCTCTTGTACATTACTCTCTACTCTACAGTCCTTTTAATTCCGTCACAATGAAGTTCGAGCTCTCTGCCGTCTCTCTCCTGCCTCTCCTCGCCGCCACTGCGCCGGCCATCCAGGCTCGCGATGCCCAGGCCTCGGCCTTCACCGTGACCGCCTCGCACTCCGGCTCTTCCATCCACCTCCTCCCCATGGAGGCCGCCGGCCAGTACTTCTGGCTGGGCGGAAACGCCTCGACCTACTGCCCGGAGAACGTCGCCAACTGCCCGGCGGGCACTGAGACCGTCTTTGCTCCTGGTGGTGGCGCTCTGGTATGTCGCAATTCCATTTTAACAGACATCATCTGTGGAATAAAACACTAACAGAGAAACCAGGACGTCGAGGTCCCCGGCGGCCAGAAGATCTACGTCGACCCCAGCGGTGCCCTGCGCTTCACCCAGGCCCACTCCGCCAACATCCCCGCCGGCTCCTCCCAGGGCCCCTTCACCTACACCGCGGGCAACCCCTTCGGCAAGTACACCTACGATGGCGAGGGTGCTAAGGGCTGGATGGCCTGCCCGCTCCAGAACAAGGTCAAGGGCCAGCTCGTCTACCAGGTCTTCGTCAACATGCCCAACGCCAAGCCGCCGACCGGCAAGGTCGAGGACTGCATTGGCTTCGACGCCCTTGCCAAGCCCTACGAGAGCAAGAACAACACCGCTGCTGCTTGGCAGTACATCTAAGCTTCTCCTTCCTGTCGTGGACTTTTGGAGTTGGAGGAAAGGTTGGGTTGTGAGTTGAGTGGAGTTGAGTCGAGGGAGATGGTTGGAATGTGAATCGCGTTGATGGGGTTACGGCCGTACGGGAGTAAGAAGGAGGAGGAGGAAGAGGAAGAGGAAGTGTGGTTGGAAAGTAGTGGGTGAGTTGGTGGAGAGTGAGTGATTGGTCTGTTGGCTAGTTGGTTGGTTGTTGCTTTCGTTTATTTGTATTTACTATTCAAATATATTATTATATTATTTCAACACCGTTTCCAGGTACCGATTATTCACTATCCTTTTCGTAATCATAATTTCCAATCCAAGCAGCATTGGATTTATAAGCAGTATATGCAGAAACACCGTCCACCCGCCTAATGAGCCTTGCTCCCGACCGATGTCGCTCTTTTTGACTTCTTCCATGCCCATCATGACCAGATTAGAAAGATCATACACAGTTCCTCTTTAAACATATCTCCAAGGTCAGTTCTCGGAGCCGGAGTCATAGGAAGAAAGCAAGACAAGCTTAAAAATGAGAACGGAAAAGAAGCAAGCAGAACATTTCACTTCTAAAAAAGAGAAGTTGATTATATGATGGCTTAAAATAGCGATCTGCAGTTCTACTGATTTCATGACATGATCCATAGAAAAGTATCTTTGCATCACCTACATGCACCGCTTACTTCCAGGATCAGATAATTGATGCGTGAAAATCGAAAAGCATGCTCTATAGTTTGGCGGAATGAGGATACAGGACTTGGTATTTAAGTGGATAGTGGATAGATAGAGATCCAACTGCTATACACGTCATCGGTATAGAGAAAGTTATATATATAAAGGACAATAAGCAGATAAGAATGGTCTTTTTTCACACATATGCCACTATAAAAATCAGTGACGGTCCATCTATCCAGTTTGTGTTTATCATTAAGGTAAAGTGACATCTTGGAGCTGTTTTGGAATTGTTTCGCGGGCTTTTATGGGAATTTTTCCGTCTATCACTGTTTATCCGTGTTCAGAAAGCAAAGATAGCATCATACAGAGTCTTCGAAAGTGGCCCCTCTTTTGCCAAATAGGTGAATGGGGAACATATTAAAAGATTCGGAGATGCAATTGTCAAGATCTGTATTACATAAAATTCCAAAGTTGCATAACTTAGTTATAGACAGATCGCTAAGCAAACTTATGTATAATGGGAGAGGCCAGAACAGTTTATGGCACCTTCTCACGTCCTCGGGGGCGATAACTTGCGAAAGTTATGTACAACTGTATGAAGACTCATTGCAGCATGAATACCCCCGACCCTGGGCAAGATAGTGCACGAGCGCCAGCTAACCGTCAGAAGGTCAACGTCATCAAAATGTGTTTCCGTAAATCGTCATTTCATGCCTCATCTTGTCATGTTCAACTTCATGCGTCAATGACTCAATCAACAGCAGTAACCTCCAAGACCGGACTCGGACGTAGCCAAAATTCCCCACGGGGGATTGCAACCGCCCGGAGAATCCGGGTTATATAGATAGTACCAGCCTATTTGTTCGGGGATACAATGTCAGCCAGAGACAACTACACAGACACGAAGCAACGGGGGAGGCGGAAAAGGTGAGTAGGTATAGATAGAGGAATGTAAAAAGATACGTGCCATTCGCGCATTGACAGACGGTGTAGTCGATACAGCAGTCTGGATCTTCACTAAGGGAACAGTCAGCACCTTGATTCGGTTATGTCTGGCAGACAAACATATACTGCTGGGATCAACAAGAAATAATAATCAAAGTACTGACAAGGCATAGCAGCCACTATCCTGTCTATCTTTCAGAATAGCAGTCACGTTTACGGCAGGGGCTGCGAGGACAGAAAGTGTAGTAGAGAGCACGAGAGTGATGACCGTTGCTACGCGCATGTTTGCGTCTTTGGTGGTAGAGATTTAGATTTTGTTTCTTTGTCTTTCTGGCGGACTGGTTGAACTGTGAAAATTGAATGTCTGAGGATTGACTCTCTCCCATGGGGACCTTGAGTCAGCTTATATACTTACTATTCTCAGCCAGGTTCGACTCGAACTCCGACTGCGGTTTTTCGCCTCTCGATAACCACGCCGAACTCCAATCCTGTACAGAATACCCAGCCACCCCATCACGGAGAATTCTGAGGGGCATAGAAAAAGACTGCCCGCATCCATCGAAATAACGCGCGACACGGCTAAGCTAGCCCATGCGGCCTCAAGGGCATTCCCACTTCGAATCTCGAAGAGCTTCTAAGTAGTTGGCAGATGAGTGAATTTCAGCTCTAGTCATGCAGAGAGCACACTATGTCGGTGAAAGCCAGTGCAGAACAAAGAATGCTTCTATTCGTTGCGCACTGGGATTTAGCCGGGCTGAAGGAACAGATAGAAACTAAAAAATGCCGGGGTCTTTTGCCACTGCCAATAAGCTGTCAATGAAAAGCTTTCGGGGTTTAGTAGACTCCATTGCGAAGCGGGATCCATTGATGAAAGTTGGAAGTAGCAGCTTGTGAGCATACTCACACGAAAGATGCAACACCTATGGAGGCTTTGGAAATCAATCGAGAGCTGTAGAAGGAATTCTCGGAGGCTCGGAAGAGAAAGCAAACATTATTAGCAGGATAAATTAACTACGACAAGCATTCATCGTGTTCATTGGTGTCCTTGGCAGGAGGCTTAGTCTAAAGCTTGTATTTGGCTGGATCGCACCGTCGACTTGCATCTGCAAGGATCTGACAGGTCCTAATGTATATGGTCACGCAGTGGTTTTCAAGTCCAAAGCAAGGATATAGCTAGCACGGGTAATGCAATATGGAGAGCCATCACGAGGATGATTAAAAACATTGCAGTCTCAGTGCGTATTGGCAGGATAATTCGCTATGCAGCAAGTTCAAGTAAGTTCATGTACATCTCCTCCGTAAGCATCGGTCAGCATTCCTTGACCTGTGAAAAGCAGAGAGGAACTGTTATCAGACGGAGTATACAGAGGATGTACCGGTGAGCTTTTTGTTAACTGTGAACTGTCGAAGAATGCGAGATTTTTTGAGGACCGTCCGATGGTGAAATTCAGCAAGATCTGGAATATAAACTCTCGTTGTAGCCGTTGATGCTGTAGAACTCGCGAGGCTATCAAAGAGGTCTATCTAGTTGGTCCAGTCTGATTCAAGCAAGTGCATACGATTAATGAACAAACAGTAGTTTTGTACCGTGATTCTTTGTTATACCGTCACATTTCATGCAGCTGTGACCCGTATCAAAGCATCTTTACATGCAACACTTTCCCTCCACTTTCCATTTGACTTTAGGCAAAATTCCACTCCAGTCTGACGTCAAGTGATTGTAATACCTGGTCCATCAACTGCACTGTTCCCTGGTCCACCGTTCAGGGAGATTGGAGAACGGACTCGATGGAGTAGCCCTATATGGCTACCTAGGTACCTACATAGGATACCTCATACATGTAAAGACGCATTGTTGCAATCTGATCCAGTACGACCTCCCATTGAATATTAGATGAACAAGAGACTTCTTACGTAGCAACATTACCTAACTAGCAACAGATATGATGTCTTGTTTCGAAATTGATCTAAGAGCTGACCACTCCTTGCTGACATAGTTATCGTAATACTCCGTATATTTTTCTTCAATAGTAGAGGTACCTTATAACTTACAGTAGGATGTGTGCGATTTGGCATCACTACACTCTAGACTGACAGTGCATACGGGATGCATACTATATATTGAAGTCCACACCACTTCTGGTACACTAGCAATCGTCCACGAACATGGCTGATCCGACGGCAACGTTAGCATCTTGATAGCTTCCAGGTAGTTGTCCTTCAATTTCAGAATCGCCCCTCCCAGGGATTCTAAGAGATTCTAAGACTTATCATAGTCGGCACCAGCCCCTTTCACGATACGCCTATATACTGCTCACACCCAATGATTTAGTAAAGATGACAGTGAAAAAGTGCTGTAAATGAGAGCGAATGAGCTCCCGCAATGCAAGAATACGTCCCCTCGGTCGGCGGACAAGACACTTTGGTCGGGAGATCGGACAAGTCAACGTCCCCACAGCGGCCTTCGGCGCGGCCGTATTCAGGTACGTGCAGGAAGTGTAACCGTGGAGAGGACGGGTAAAGGCCCACGAAGAAGGGAAATCGGTGTAGTGCGCGTTGCCCGGCTGCGAGAGGGTGTTTTCCTCGATGATGCTGCAGGGGTAATTGCTGCTCACGCCGACGGTATAGTCCCGTTCCGCCCAGGAGTCCGCTGTAGCCTTCAACGCCTAGAGTTGCTTCTGGAGCAGGAGTGGTAGTGGTAGTGGAAGTGGAAGATGACGTGGTCGAGGGCGCGACCTTGACAGTTGCCTTGGGAACAATTATCACGGTCTCCCCTCCCACGACCTCAGTGGTGATGGAGGTAACAACGGGAATAGTCAGTGTTCTTCCACTGACCACAATGGTTCCCGATGTGGGCGTGTAAGCCGTGCCACTGACCACTGCGGATTCGGGGAGTGTTGTCGATAAGGACCCAGTATGGATAGTGAGGATTCCAACTTGACCCCGATCATCATCTGACAGCACTGTGACGCCGGAGACGCAGTATTCCCCCGTGGTGTAATCCGACGCCGTGACATAGCAGCCGGTGACCACAGCAGAGCTGGTTGTCGTGCAGGATGACAGTGTACAGGAGGCATAATAGTCACAGTGGAAGTCTCACATTCGCAGCCCAAATAGGAGGCGCAAGAAGTGACGCAGGGTGTGGTGGTACACATAGTACGGCACGCAGTGACCGTTTGAGTGCTACACGAGCTTGTCGTGGGCTCGGACGTCTGCGAGGGAGACCCATCAGTGCCGCAGTCGGCTGTACAGAGAGTCCCGCAACCCCTTGTGCAGGTTGGTGAAGGAGGGCCGCGACTGAAGGTTGTTGTTGGCGATCCCTTATATCAGTCGGGGGACAGTCGATCGAAAAGATGTCAAAGAGTTTAAAGCACGGCGGGGAGGGAACCGGGGGAAGCGATGGGATCGACGGGATCCGGAATGGCGGCAAGGTTGGCTCGGGCATCGGCGACCAGTAAAAACCACCAATGGTGACCCAGATGGGCACTATCGTGGTCGAAGTTGTTGAGGATGATGTGCCCGGTGCGGATTCGACGAACGATGTTGTAACCGTGGTTGTGGTAGATATCTTTGCTAGGCTCGTTATCTGTGCCTCTGAAAAGGTCTGAGTGAACCCATTCGAGGTGAAGACAGTCGTTGGGAGGAAAATGTTGATTGGAACTGTTGTCGTTGTCGTTTCTACAGGTATCGACACCGGGTAAGGAGTCACGGTCGTCGTGGTGCCGTCCACTGTGATTGCAAACGGGGAAGCTTTCAAACTCGAAATCAGCGCGAAGGTAAATGAATCTTTTCCCGAAGGGACCGGCATATTCCAGAAACTGATCACGGAGGTTGTAGCTAGTTGTCACCTTGATTAGTCAGAGGACCTTATATGAACTAGATACCTCCATTATTTGGAACATACCTTGTGGAACGCTAATTGAAGTGATGGTGGCACCGCCAATGACAAGAGACGTGCTGATCGGAGGGAAATGAATGACTGTTGGAGACGCAATGGTTGATGGAGGCATCACCAAGGTGCAAGGATTCCAGCACTGCACAACAGGGCTTGGCTCAGAAAAGATTTTGGGATCAACATAGACCACTCCTGATCCCTCGCTTTGGTCATTGCCGTCGTCGCTAATATTGGCTCCTGTAAGTGCCAGAACCAACCAGGCACTGATTTCGATTGTATACCCACTGCAGAGTCTTAACAAACAAAATCAGTCCAGGAAAAGATTCATGGACAGACTTACTTCTGGTTGTTGTCATCCTGATAGGTGGGAGGAATGCCACCTTTAGGGCTGACTACCTGAACAGCCCCTTTTGTAAAGATATTGTAGAGCCATAACCCCTCCGTATAGCTCGTTTCGACTAGCCGCAACTGACAAGCCTCGTTGTCAAGGCAAGACTGGTCATACTGCTGAAAGAAACTGTAGAAACCGGCACTATAGATCAGAATATCCGATGAAGCAATGACCCGCAGAGCATAAGCCTCTTCGCAATAGGTGCCTGAAACACAATCCTGATATGTTGGGTCCGATGGGAACTTCCTGATCGTGTACGGTTGCGAGGGATCTGGGTCAGCTTGGAAGTAGGGAGTTTCCGTTTGCATATGCCCTAAGTAGATGTTATGGGTATTTGAAAGCTGGTACTGATATAAGATACTATGCTCAGCAGATGACCCATAAAACCAAGTTGGACCTGCAGGGAAAAGCGTTATTTTAAAAGCTTCAACCGGAAAGTCTCAGAAACAAATACTTGCCTTTAGATTCAATCAGAACACCACGGCCTGCATAAATGTTGATTTGAGTAGATGTCGTCGTGTTGCCATCCGGTGGTTCATCAATATCGTGGTCAGCGACCCAAGCCAGACGTTTTCAAAGTACCCGGAGGAAGATGGAGTGAGGCGTAACAGCAGACTAGCAGCCATGCAGTTCTTGTTCACAGTCCCGGTAAGTTTAGGGCAGTCAGCCATCTGGAGATTGGTTCCATAAGCGCCACCGACACGGAAGTGGGAATCCCACGTGCACGCTGATCACCACTGGAGGTTAGCAATAAATCCACGGAGTTTCGGACAAATTTAGGCTGCAAACTCATTTCTTTATCTATTTGGGAGTTAGAATGACGTACCAGAGCCTTGTGTGCTTTCGTGTACGTTCCATTCCATGAGGATCGCACCAGCAGTGGGACCTTTCACAGTGAATAACATATCGGAGATTTCAACAATCCCTTGATCACCGGGATAGCCGACCCTGTCCTTTATGTTGGTTTCTATCTTAGTGGACGTGGCTTTCAGGAGACATACTGGACCATAACCTGAGGGTTTGCTGCATCCTCAAAGTAGGAACCAGTTCCCGTAATCTATGGCTGTCAATATGACTTCCAAAAACTAATAAGATTTTTTTCCGGGACAGCTAGATTCAAACTTACTTGAGACCATCCTTCACCTATAATTATTGAACCAACCGGGATAAAAACCGTCTTTTGAACCAAATATATCCCAGCGGGAAAGAAAATCGGTTTGCCAATGTTCCCACTCAGAAGACTTTTGATTGCAGCCGTCTGATCACCAGTTGCATCATTGGCAATGCCATGATCTGTAGCAACGATGAAGTTCTCAGCGCTATAAGTCTCATACTGGGTCTTGGACCGTTCAAATATATTGCCTGAACCATCGAAGAGGCTCGCTGGTTTGATTGGGGCAGGCTCGATGAGTCCATAGGTTGTGGTTCCAGCACCATCCGTCGATGTATATCGTCTTCCCTAGCCCCATGAAGTGATATATATCTCGCCTGAGGAGCCTGTATCGGCCGTTAGTAACGAAGTCTTTGTTCACAACAAGGCATCTCAACAAATTGGGACTCACCTGGAAAGATGGTTTTGCCTCCAGATATCAACACCACGCTGGCAGAGTTCTTGATCAAAAGATTGTCGAGGATAATGTCGGGGTATGGGCCACCATTCCGTAGTGTAATTGGATACGGAACAGAATCAAAGGTGGAATCTAAAAGAACAGACACCGAAAATAAGTAATAATGATTAAGGATAAGGGGGAATGGAATATAGTTGACCCTACCGAGGACAGATATCGATCCGGTTCCTTGACCACCAGTGCATCCAACGCCGGTGCAATCGATTGCAACGTAGCAAGCCTGGACCTTGATATTCTTCCATGTAAAGCCCCAGTCCCAAATCATAGATATCGCAGTCAAACATAAAGTAAACTGTAAATTCCGGGCAGTGTATTGTTGTGATCCTGCCCGGAAGCCGATGTTGCCTCCATAGAAAGTGAGGTCGCTTAAGAAACCACCGGACCCATTTTCCATGAAGATGCCCACAGCAGTGGTAGTCTGATCTGGAGTTGATAATGGCATGTTGAAGTGGATGTTCTGTAGGGAAGTTGCCTGTGCAACCTGCCAGTGAATCCCGGTAGGAACATACATCTGCCCCGAGTCATAGTCTGTGGAGTTCATCTCAGCCAGATCAAGAATGAAATTTCTGATTTGACGATAGAATTGATTTTGGTTAATGTACCACTCATTGCCGTTACCGCCAGGAATATAGACATCAGTATCAATAAGAGCAATACCAGTGAAGTTCTGCATGCCCTTGATGGTAGGCCTATTGTTGGCATCCCCGACGAATTGAGTGTAATAATATCTTCACGACGCAATACCGTTAGCCTAGTTCTCTGGAGTAAAAGGTCCAAACGTATTCACGTACTGAATAATTCGTGTACTAATCATGTAAGTACCGGGCTAGGAAAGTTTTTCGTCAGCGAGATGTCCATTTGAAGTCTGTCAAGCAAAACATAACTACCTACAGGAAAGTAAACGAGCGCACCGAGGACTGTATTCGAGCCGCAAGTCTCTCCGCGGCGATTGCCGTCGGAAACTGCGCGGTTTATGGCCTCTGTGTCGTCTGTGACTCCATCACCTCTGACTCCATAGTCCATGACATTCCGGTAGAATGTATATCCACTTGGCGCAAACGGCATCTGTTGTTCTTGTCAGTGTCCGTGTTTCCGGTGAAACCTTCTTTGAGGACCTGCTTTTCCATGGGCAATTCCATCTATCCAGAACCCACTATTACTCTGCTGCGTTTTGCGATTCTTCTTTGGCTGCTCAGCTGCCCTCATACCGGCCTGTGAGATCACAGGTCCGTTCATCGAGCCTACAGAAGAAACAGAGATTAGGGTTAGAAGAGGGAGCGTTTGATGATGAATATGGAAGAACACGCAAGGTTTTCACTCTACCTTTATCAGGGGCAACGCCAAACGTGTTGCCTTGATTGTTGACCATATAGTCTGGCGGAGGCTTCGGTAAAAGTGATACTATTTTTTCAGCACCTGGGCGGCTCAACGCCTGGCAAAAGAAAAGCGTCACATACTGTTGGATTTCCAGGTGGTAGTGCCGAAATATTGTACCACGAAGGCAGTGGTGGAAGCAGAATATTTTCGATGGGAGAAGCCAGAAAGGCCGGAAGATAGGAAAGCCAAAGCCACCACATATTCGCTGCCATCAATGAAAAGCGTAGTAGGTTGTTCATGCTGCTGGAACTGAGAAAACAAAAGCTTCCCAACTGCCACCACTACTTGGAAAAACAGTTGGACAGTGCAGAGCTGGAAGTAATGTTCCCAGTCTCTGACACCTTATCTTTAGGAGGGAATGTATATTACAAATGAGAACCTGTCAGAGAAGTATTGTAGCCATTTTGGGAAAGATGCCATTAGATTGTCACAAAGCTCAGCGAGGTTAAGTGAGATGGACCTTAAACCCTGGCTGTAATCTATTGTTCAAATACTCATGGTAGTGTCCGTATACTTACTGCATATACCCCTTCTCTCGGCTATGGCGGACGCAGTTTGCGTCCGGAACCTCTCAAATCTACAGTTCCCTTCTGTCTTGCTAAATCACTGTGACGCGCATGGGACTAGTTTATTTGTCTTTCTTTAGTGTACAGCATCTAAAACTAGTTTCTCGTTAGCGGATAATGGTGATAGATGCTGGAAGGGTTCATACTATCAGTGTTACATTGGTAGAGGAATTCGGGCTGAATTCTTGTAGCCAGCAGAAGCTTGCGGGTTCCCGGTCCAGGATGCACGTTGAATCGCTTCGCAGAGACCAGATTACCTACGTACTTTTGGCCCATTTCAATTGAGCCTTTTGCGGTCGCGTACAGTACTTAGTCACCTTATTGGCTAAGTCCATGTCCTGGAGAACTTTCCTCTTAGGAGAACTATGTGAAGACCAGCGGTGTCCATATTGAGGGACAAGGTTTGTTTGAGCAGCAGTGATAACACTTTCTGGCACTGGCTTCAGACATGGCCGGATGGCAAGAAATTAGGACTATTTAGGCACTTTTCGGTTTGAGCCGGTGGCAGCCTTACATATGAACTCGCGTGGAGACTGCTGGAATTCCACGAATTAGTCTGTCTGCACTCCCTTGAAGCAGGAACAACCGGCTTCACGTTCACGTACTTATGTATTGCCTAGTAGTTGTTGTGGCATGCAGAAATATGGGCTCTACTAGTGTCATGTCCAAGCTGGTTCGGTTTCCTGTGGTCCAAAACAATCTCGAAATCAAATACACTTACACTGTAGTCTTCTTAGTCTCGTTGTATTTCTGGAATGAGACTCGTTCTGTGCTAAGCCTGGTATTATGCTCAGGTGCCATACGCGGAAATTCAGCTTCCACATAATATTAAGCCCGCATTCGATCTCATATGAAACCCTAGCTAGCAACATTCAAGTAGCACATCTCAAGCATCCTGTTAAAAGTCCAATCCTCCTGTCCAACACAAATCATTTTCCAAGATCTTCGTCTTTCCAACCATTTCAGGATATAATTTGCGTCGAAACTCTTGCTCATAACTTCAGACATTTGCTTGATACCCCAGTTTGTGCTGTCCGGTGAGAGAACAGCTTCCAATTATTTTGCTTATTTCGCTTATGTACCCTCCCCCTTCCCAGAATAGACAACGTTAAGTCATCATGGTCATTTACCGCCATAGGCAGCGGAGATGGGTGAAGGTCACCCTTTCCTGCATGATAGCAAGCCTTCTGCTTCTCCTCCTAGCGAACACTCTGCAACTTTATCCTCTCGGTAAAGCTTCGATCCAACAAGATGTACGGCACCAAACACTCCAGAAAAGACAAATCCTCACCTGGAATCGGGCTGTTGCAAAAGGCAATGCTCTCTCCTGCCTGATGGAGAATAACGCCGCAAACGCACAAGCCTACATGAACACTTATAAACCAGGGGTCCATGGCGAGTCAATGGACGGACTTTGCAAGTATAGCAGCATGGGGATGGGAAAGTAATAACGGCTATACCGAGCCAGGATTTGAAAACACCCTTGACAGTGTTTTCACCAGCTTGGGGGTAAAGGTTTCTGATAATGTTCCAAAGCAGTGGGTACAATCACGGGATGTGACAATGGACGGAATAGACTACCGTGTAAGTCTCATCTGACTTTTGTAATCACAATGCCCACAGGGAGCTAGCAAGATTTGTGATGTCATGTAATCAAGGAGACGCTTACACTTCCATGTTGCAGCCTAGTGGATCACGGTATGCAAACGTCTTCAATACTCAAGGGGGGTTAATTGCTGCCGATGAGAATTTTAACCCCAAAACGTCAAGTCCTGAGATTGAAGAGCAAGGCCTCCCTTATGTTCAACGGAAACAGTGGTCTGACTTGACTTTTCTCACCTGGCAGCACTTATGCAGTACTGCGGGTACAGACGTCGGAGGGTTAAAATACGTTTTTCAGGTAAGTATATCCAACACTGAAACAGAAGACATGATGGACGAGGCACTTTCGAGATCGGGGGCAACTTACGGCGACTGGGAAAACCGTCAGACGTGGTATGCGGGATCAGAAGAATATAATGCTCTACTTGGTACACCAAACAGCAGTGGGGTTGCATGGCTCCTGATCAATCACAAAAGGCAGATGGGAATCAAAACGATTAAGGCTATATCGGTCTTCGAATCAGTCGATCCGTTAGACAAGGACGAGACAATAAAAAAATATATTCTATGAAATCGAAGATTGGACCCCGCCTTCTTGAGCCTTCTGGCCGTTGATCGTTGCGGCGTGGTTGGGTTTCGAAAGAGAATAAGGGATTTCCTGGCATATTTCATGTATTTACCTACCTATTTACTACTTCTTTCTCTGTCGACCATTACTTTGAAATGAATTGTAGGTCGACATCCTTCATAGTATCCGAGCGAATATACGAGTCTTGAAGAGACTTGGTGGCCCCCCAATCGATATGTGTGTCTTCGTAGTAGTCAATTGGGATGATATCAAATGCTGGCCAGTAATGCTGTCGTCTCCGTTCAACCTCCTCCACTTCCTCTTCTGTTTGGCTGCTTTTCCACCTGAAGAACTCATCAGACTGATACAGTATCATTCGCTGTTACATGGTTCTAGATCTTCCCTAGCTCCGGCTGGAACGTGCAAAACTCCCAAGATCGGGAAAAGCTCCGGGATCATCTCAAGGATGGGAGCCGGGATGATCTGAAAGGGGTCCGTTCACTGGCCGTACAGTTTAGTGGGGCCCTGCTATGTTTGTTGTAAAAGACTGAAACACGATTATGTCTTTCAAGAATCACTGCTTTGGATGGACGTCGCTGGAGGATGGCAGAAGGCTGACCAGGAGCAAGGAGTGGTCAACATTCGCACCTCCTCGGACCGCAAAATCTACTACCTACCCCTCATGGCAGATAAAGCATGTAGCACCAGTACCTTCACTCTCCATTTCCATTCGCAGTCCAAGTTGTCCAGGAATCAAGGCGTGTCGCTCGATGCGAAACAGTGCGTTTTCTTGAAAGACATCACGTCATTTGTCTTAGTCTTCTATAACATAGGCGGAATCTGTTGTACTGTATGTACTGTACAATGGACCCCTTCGGAGCCCTCCCAGCCCCCATCCTAGAGATGATTCTGGAGCTCCTCAACGATCTCCTCTCCCTCCATAATTTCCATGACGCATCCCCTGTCGTTGCCTCGCTGTTGCAAGAGGACGGCGTTGCGCCGCCGATTTTCGAAGCCATCATGTCCAGAAGCGGCCCGAAGCAGATTCGGGTCCTGATCCGCTGAACAGCTCTCATCCGGTGGAAGTGTCCTAATGATGACGCTCCGGCGTTCTTCTCCTCCTGGGAAGCATTCGGAGCATATATGCGGAACGTCGAATCATACATGGTGGTGAAGGATTATGCCTGTGGTCGTGATCACCTTCCCAAATCCACTCCGCCGTCCTCTGCCGAATTCACTCGATGGCAGTGAGGGTCAGGCTTCTGGCGCACCGGTGCATGCACGAGACGATCGATCGTTGCATAGCACTGGAACCGTCGCGTCTGCAGAAGGGCTTGAAATTTCAATATCTCAAGTACAGCTCATTTTCTAACCGCAAGCCAAGGGAGTACCGGCCAGCCCAAATACCCCCAGGGGAACGATACCAACTGGTGGATGCCGGACCCCCTTCATGGGTCGAAGAGCAAACGAGTCTGCCGCGCGATCTGGCGCCTAATAATGTTTCTCGAGCTGCGGGATGCTGTAATTGGGACCAAGACCAAGAAAACGCGATGGAATTGGTCGGAGGACGACGTTCATCGCCTTCAAAGCCTCCAGTATGATGACTTTTGGAGACCTTTTATATCCCTTTTCGGACTTGTCAGATTCACGAGCTGAAGACGGTGGCGGAATATCTCTTTTCATCGATATCTATGACACCGCAAACGGAACAATATCAATATCCATCCTTTCTTTCTACCATCCCAACCGAGTTTTCTCGGGTGTGCTGTTGCTGTCCTCCTACCTTCGAGTCGAAACCTGCAAGCGAAGAAACATGGGGCCAGAGCGAGAGGGACGTCAATTCAGCGGCCCCGGGATTCTCTTTTGTTTCACACAACCTTGGTACCATGCCGAAATCTCCGCTGAGATACGTCGAGTTTCGCGTCTTCCGGCGTTTTGGCTTTGCCATCTGGGATCTGAGGAGAATGGCGGCACTGGGACTTTTGCATATCCCAGATAAAGCAAGGGAAGAAAATTACTATCAAAGAGAAATAGCAAAAATCGCTCCTGTGTCAGAGTCTGATGAGTACTTCAGATGGCGAAGCATTCTAACAGAAGAGGAATTAGAGCAGGTTGAGAGAAGACGGAGGCATTGCTGGCCGTCACAGGAGATCATCCCGATTCCCGATTATTTCGGTTAGGGCTCTGCAGAGAAATAACTTCATTGTCAGTCGGGGCGTTTCAAGCGTTATTGCTTTACGTTGCTCCATGGCTGCTAATTTCCATAATCTCCATATGCCCTAATACTCCTATACTGTCTCATTCCTTGCCAATATAGTGCCCATCATCGAGTTGCTTCCACTAGTATCTACAATCATGTTCTCCCATCATCGTCATGTTATATTGAACATGACCAGTGGCCATCCCTTTAACGATCTTCTATGATCAACTCTCCTGCACAAATAGATGATTAGCGAATTGAATGTTAGATTGAATCATTGGACTTTATAGATTGGGCACCAATGGAGAGAGAGGGAGGGGGGGGAGAAAAACAGATAATCTTTGGAATTTTTTGTCTCCACTCAGAACTGCAATAAGGTTTACAAGGTCTATAATAAAAATAATAGAAACAGGATAAGATCTTTCACAGTACTTTGTGCATTATCCTTCGATTTCAATGCTCTTTATACATTTATCACCTTGATCTGCCCACCAACCTCTTGTTTCATAAATATCTCTCCGGAAATCACATCGTGCAGACTACACAATCACCATCATCTCTCAGGAAGAAGGAAAAAAAGAAACAGAAGCACCTCCACTCAAATCTGCAAGTTCATACGTCTAACATTGATTACACTGATTCTGCTAATCTGCACAATACCTAGCTACTAAGGCAGATAAAGACAATAGTCACAATAATCCACCCCTGACATCTTTCTTTCTTTCATTTCTCACTCTATCTAAGAGTACTGTACTACTCTGTAGTCGCTGACCCATCACTACTTCCCTACAGACTACAGTACAGAGTAGTCTGTGAAAGGAAGGATATTATTGCATCCTGCACAGGCACAGCCAACAGAACATTGCATTGCAGCCAGTAGTCAGTAGCTGCACACAACAATAATAATAACCAGACAGTGATTATTGTATAGAGAAACTACAGGTAGTAGTGTACTCCGTACTTAGCCCACATACCTAACCTAACCAAACTACCCAACCCAACTAACTGATTATTATTATTACGGAGCAAACGATCGATACATACACACTGTACTGTACACAGTACACACTACTGTACTCTGTACAGAAAAGATGTGGTGGAGGTGTTTGGACCTGACATATATGCGCTATGTACTCCATCTATTCCAAAACAGGCAAATATTTCCCTGAGGTCGACCATCCCGCCCCGCCCGCGGATAGTCCATGGGAGCCAAACTCAGCAAAGTTCCCCAGTTTGTTCCGCCGGGGATATCTGCCGCAGTGGCCTGAGCTATACGGAGTGGTCGATTCTCGAGACTCGATTGCATAATAGTTTTACGGAGTATACATGCATTGGCCATCAGGCCTTTTTTCCCCTCCTTTTTTTACTTCTTTGGTTTACGTACTGTGTACTGTACGGTACGGGATGCATGGCAGGTTGAACAACAGGGTTTGTGACAGGAGGGATGATTGCAAGGGAGAAGTCGAAGGAAAATAGTAATAAGTTGGAGAGAACATAATCGTACATAATTTCATGTGCTATGTGCATCTATTATAACATGATATATATATATATATATATGGATATATAGGTATATAATGATATATGTACTCCGTCCTGTGCCTGGAACGGAACTGAACCGAACACTTGCTTGGCAAAAACACAAAAATAAAACAAAAAATACATCAAAGCGTTGTCTAGTCGAGGTTAGCCAACCAATCAAGACCAGACCAGCTTTTTTCTTTTTTGGGTCGTCTATCGCGTCAGTTCGTCTGTGTCGTCCGTCATATGACCTCGGTCAGGAGTTCTAGACCCCGAGAGAGGAAAGCGGCGGTTCATTTGATCGAACAGCTTTTTTTTCTCTTCATCATCCGTGACATCGCGATGCCGTGCTGATGCTGCTGCCCAAACACCTTCGTTGGGCCGCTAGCTTCCCACGGCAAGTTTTTGTTTTTCTCTTTTGCAGAGAGGCTCACATACCGTGACCACTGGCTTACCTGGAAGGAAGAATCGAGATCATGAGAAAGAAAACGCAGCACTTCATCTCCCCCTTTATTGCACTACGCCCTCTCTCCGGTTCATGGCTACCTCGACTTCCTCGTGGCGTGCTGCCTGTCCACGGTACGAGCGTTTGCCGCGCGAGAACCAGTCGATGAGAATGATGGCCACGACAACGGCATACACGGCCGAGACGTAGTTCATCGCTTAGGTAGGAGAATGGATGTTAGTCGCGGATTCTACTACGATGTCGTGGAGACTACATGTGGAAAAGACTTACATCCAGCGGTAGCGGGCATAACCATGGGGAACGAGTACATGACGGTCGTGAACAGCGTCCAGGCCAGGACGACCCAGTTGCAGACGAGTCCAATCCGACCCAGCCAGAAGGGACCGTGGGTGATGTTGTTGCGGCCGCGGATCAGGAGGCAGATAATGGGGATGGCGTAGGAGATGTACAGCAGCACGATGCACGCGGTCACCATGCTGTTGAATGCGGTGGAGGAACCGAGGTACAGCAGGCCCAGCAGGCCGACGATGAAGCAGCTGACACAGTGCGCGATGAACGGCACGTCCAGGGTTTTGGAGATCTTTGACAGCCACTGGTGGCCCGGGAGACCGCGGTCGCGGGCGAAGGACCAGCAGAGCCGCGACTGCCAGGTGTGCGAGGAGATCTGGCATCCAATACCGGTCACCAGGACCAGGGACTCGAGCACGATGGCGCCTGCCTTGTTGCGCAGCGCCTGGTAGAAGAGCTCAAGGATTGGCACGCCGGTGGGGGTGTTGAGCAGGGGCTCCAGGTCGCGGATACTGAAGAACATGGAGATACAGTAGAACCACACCGTGGTGAAGCCGATGGCGACGGTGCCCAGGATGGCGATGGGGATGCTCTTCTCTGGCTTGCCGACCTCCTCGGCCATGTGAGTGGCGGAGTCGAGGCAGGCAAAGACCCAGTTAGCGTTGATGAGACCGACGATGTACGCAATCCCGTCCGACTTCCAGCCGGTCGAGTTGACGAACGTCGCGAAGACGAACTTGGCGTCAGAGTGGGTTGGGGAAGTGGCAGGCACTGTGATCAGGATCACGACGAACGAGATCAGCGAGGTGTACAGGGCCGCCGTCGCGACCTTGGGCAGCACTTTGCCCACGCAGTTGAAGAGGAATGCGAACGTGTTGATCACCTGGTACGCAACCACGGTGTGCCAGGGCTGGGGGACGCTATCATTCACAATTCATGTTAGACCCAGGTTGGAAAATTGTCGACATCTTAGGGAAGGGGGTGAACGGGATTCCTTGGAGATAAAAGGGGCTCAGGAGAGGCATACAAGTCAGGATGAGCGAGCTGCCACATTCCCACGCCGGCAGCACCAACACCCAGCGCAACACTTGCGGAGGTGAAGATGGCACCAGCCCAGGCGAACCAGCCCGTCAGATAGGAGGCGAAGTTGGCGTACTTCCGGGGGGCAAGCTCGTTGGCCCAGAAATACTGGCCTCCAGCGTTGGGCATGGCGCTGGCAAGCTCCGACAGACTGATACCGACGCAGGTCGACATGAGGGCCATCCAGGGGATACCGTAGATGGTCAGGACGGTGCCTCCCGAGTTGATACCAGTGATCAGGGACGTGGAGACACCGAACCAGGAGTTTGTCAGCGAGAAACCGACCCCAAGCAGAGACAACACGGAGAAGTTGCGCTGCATGTCCTGGGTGTACCCCATCTCGGCCAGCTTCAGCGCATCTTCGTCCAGAGAGCCAAGCTCTCCGTTGTCGGCCGGGGCCGGCTTGGCCACGGGTTTCTTCTCAGACTCTGGGCCTCCCATCTTGTACGGGGATCTTATCAGGCGAAACGGGGAAATGGACTTGGTCTGGTAGGAAAAACCGGGCAGATCAAGTCAACCGTTCGGATCGGACGATGGATCGATACCCAAGGGGTGGACGTTGGCCGAAAATTCTGGGGAACCCGGAGATTCAGTGGCGCATATGGGCACTCAGTATCAACGGACGGGTTCCTATCGATCGCTGGCAGGGCCTTTCGAGGTCTTCCGGTTGCTGCGATGGGCAGCTACGATGGGTCGAGGGTATCCGGTATCCGCGCGGGCAAATGACAGACTTGCAATCTCGGGTGCGGTATGGGCTCTTCCAAAAAAAAGGGCCAGCTACCACTTGATGACGGGCAAATTGTCACGCGATACAAAGAGATGGCATGCAAAAACTCGATACAGAATCAATCGTTTTCTCTGTTAAACCAAAAAGCGTGATGGTGACAGCGATGATGGTGGTGAAACAGGGACTCGACCGCTTTCTGGTGCCACCACGACGGCAGCACTCACAGACAGGATGAAGATGAGGAGGTACAGGGGAAAAGAGGGGGAAGGAGGGAAGGGGAGAGGTAATGGGGGTATCTTGGAGAGGAGATGAGCCTGGGGATGAGCCAGAGGGCGAGGGGCCGGATGCCTCTATTTGTACTGTACAACTTTTTTTTTTCTTGTTCTGCCTTTTCTCGACCGCACCCACGGCGGAACCCAGATAGCGGATAGCTGCTCAGCATCTGCCATGCTGAGAGCCATGGACGCCAGCGACCTGGGACCCGCCGGGCCCCAGCGCCGGTCGCGTCTTCGCTGCGCACGCGACGGCAAGCCTCGATCGAAGGGGCTCCTGGCATGCTGCGATGCTCCACTGCGTGTTTGGCGGCCACTCCGGCCTCGAGGACATCGCCTTAGCCGCATGGCCGGTGGCGCCGTTAGCACCAAAAGGGCTGGGACCCGCGCTCGAAGGTGGGGATTCATAACGACCAGCACAAGGCCGCGGGGCCTATGACGATATTGCTGACGGCGTTGCTGGGGCTCTGTCAAAGTTTTTTTGCGGGCATCCCGCAGGGGGTTCTTTCTGCGAACCTCGAGGAGACGCCGATGCCTCTATAAAAGTGTCTCCCCATGCTGCAGCATGTCGTCAGAGTCGCGATCTTGCTGGCCACAAACACGCCCTTATGCAGGTCAAGACCTGTCAAGAGCATCCTCAACACATCTGCCGGGAAGGACCTCAACAGACCGGACCTCGGCGCGGTGACTCCCTGGGCTTGTGCACGCGGGGTCGCCCCCAATCACTGACCAGGTCCGCGCTGCAAAACAGCAAAACTCATCGTTGCCCGGACCGACTCGCGGCACTCGCCCATGATCCATCTCATTAATCTCTGCTGCTCTTCCCTGGTCGGCAAGCGCTTCGGCTCTCTGGTGGATCCGCGCGGGCGAATCATTGCTGAGAACGCCGCGAGTCGTTGTCCCATGGGCGAATGGCAGCGGGCACAAAGTTGAAACGGACAGCCAAGCCGTTGAGCTCGCCGTCAGCACCGAATTGGCTTTGGTCCTGCGTGTCTCGTTTGGGCGCGCCAGTCGGTGGGCTTCGCTTAGGGCCGGGTTCCCCCATCCGGATACGCTCGCTGGCATCGCCGATCAGGAAAAGCCCGCCGTCCGACTCCGAGTCTCCGACCGACCGCCCTTTCAGACGACTGAGCAGCTGGGCTTTATGCATTAATATCAAGGGATCAAGGTATAATAATAATATGGGTGTCCCGCCGCTAGCCAGATGCTCCAGGGAGCCCGCTGTCTGGGGATTCATATGACGGGTGAGGTTGGGCGTTGACGGTTTGACCGTTCGTCTGCTCTGTCCCGCGTAGTCCAGGGCTAGCCCCAATCCGATGTGCTCCGTACGGTGCTTGTGAAACCCTGAAACTTTGATAGCAGGTCGCTCTTGAGAAGTTCGCTGCACAAGTCCCGGAGATATGGAAGCCAGACAAGAAAATCTTAAGATACGTCTTATTGAATTAGGTTCCGTCGATCCCAGTAAGCAGTCCTCTCGCGCTCTTGGGAACCTCTTATGGGCGAATTTTGCAAGAAAAGAGTCTGTAGTCTCGAGACTCCAAGAGTCGAAGTAAGTTCAACACGGGATCCGTGACCCACTCGTGCTGGACGGGAGAATGTTGTATAGAACCTTCCATTCCTCAGACTTCAACCTGCTCTAGACTCCAAATAATCATTATTGTTTTCCTTCGGGTCCCAAGGTCGGCTTCCAAACGTCAAGGATGGTAAGCGGAACGCGCATCAACGGTGCGTTCGTCGTCGGTCGACACCGATCGTCGATCTGGCAAGCTGCGAGACGAAGGTCATCCATCCTATTGTGCACAACATGCTAGGCCTCAAGCAACATCACCTGGGCTCCTTGATACTCGAATTTCCAACAGAACTGACTGACTGATCTGGGGTTGGCGCCTTAGGGGAACCAGGTCCAGGTCCAGATCCAGGTCAGAAGGCAGTCAACGGGCGGTACAGTTCCATCCAGCCCGGGGAAACGTCAGCATCGATGCACAATCTCAGCAGGCTGTTATCGTCAAAAACTACCTGAGGCAAGCGATTGGTAGGAATCTGGAATCCTTGTCATCCGGATCTCCATTTTTGATGCGCTCGAGATCGTGGTCCTTCAGCGGGATCCTGCAGGGGCGTGTGTCGAAGACTCGAAGTTCGTCGAGTTCGGGCACCTGGCCTAGCACCTACCGGACGGAGGATTCCGTACTAGGAAACATGCAGCCGGTCACGGGCTGCCGCTACTCTTCTGGCAGCGTCCAGCATCAACCTTATTGGATCAACCCAACAAACATCGACTGGAGCTCGATAAAACTCCTATCGACAAGCGGACATCCGACGCAATCATACGCAGTACGGAGTTAATGCACTGCGCCAGCTGCACCTCTCCAAGTCGAGCCCCGTCTCGTCCGTCCGGCCGGCCCTAGCTAGCTAGGTAGCTACTTACCTAGGTAGGTAGCTGATCACCCTTGCTCGAAGCGACACCCGAAACAAGCAATCTTTTCCCCAGATTTCCCCCCTCCATGCATAAGTTCTCGCAGGGACCAGCTATCAAAGCTGCAGTCTGTTCCGGCCAGATCCTATCCTGGATTTGCAGCGCTCTGGTTGGGTGGAGATAAGCGGCTGATGCATGGGTATCTATCGACTCTATCTATCTATATATTGAGATGCACTGGCCCCAGCTCCCAGCGCTCCGTATCTACTATCTAGTGCGATAATCAATGCTGGATGCTTAGTTTGCGGGTCGAGACTGTTGCGTACTACTCGGATGACGCGTGGTTATCTGAGTTGACTACTGACGTCTCACGTCTCACGGTTAATCACCGGACATTTTTGTTCCTGCAGGTACTATACTCCCCATCAATCTGCTGATTACTAAATTAGATGCCCCGCTAATGGAGTATGGAGCCGAAGGCCAGACCAGACGGTACGCAGTAGATAAGGAAGGATAAGTCTGGACTTCTACCTGCCTGCCTGTCTGCCTGTCTGCGGGAAAGAAATACTACATCAGTAGAGAACATCCCATGTCCCCATGCTCTGCTCTGAAATAGATTCACATGGAGACTCCCGCCGATCAGGTTCGGACCAGACCGGGATCAGATCAAATCTCCCTACTACTGTACTTCAGCTGAAATGCCCGCCCTACGACCGTCCAAGATGGAAATGGAAATGGAAATAACATCCAGAGGTCTCGCTCTAGCGGCAACCGACAAGAAAAAGGGGGAACATATTGCCCTTTTATTCCTTATCGCCGCATCAATCCACGGATAAGAGGAGTCCAGGTCCATACTCATTGTATTATCACAACGACAACTTGAGAGCAGATCTAGATCTTCTGAGCGCCCCCCTATCTGTCAACGTGACCCAGCCAACCTACAGCCCCATAGCATACTTGCTCAGTATTTAAACTGTGTATCACACTCCTTGCGTGCTTGTTATCAGAGTACTACTTACTCTAGAGTACTTGACTATTTGCCCTCCTGAGCAGGTTAGCTATCCATGTTTATTGCATTCTGTTCTGTTCTATTCTATTCTATTTATTCCTGGCGGGCGTTCAGCGTCTGATCGATCAATCAATTAATCAACTGCCCTGTTCTTGCTCGCACTTACTGTCCTATAACTAACTGTACGACCACCCGAGCCGGACCTGGTAGGCTAGGACAGGGCTGATGTCAGCTGTGGTGGCCTAGCTTTATATTTATCTAGGGATATAGTTTACGAATCTCATCTATCACTCACAAGATACCGATTAGGTACGGTACATATATGGCTTTCTTGAGCTGGACTAAAACAGGAAAAAAAAGCGGTAACTGCGTTGTGGACGCTCAGAATAGGCTGATTATGTTATCTGGGAAATATAGGCTAGGCAGGCAAAGAATTGTACAACATGTACTGTACCTAGGCATACCTCAATGGAAGGTGTAGTTATATTTCTACGAAGATCCACTGCCGGCTCTGTAAGAGCAGAATTGACACATGTGGCCATGAACAAGGAAGTGTCCTAACCAAATGGCAAACAAGATCCAATTAGAAAGCATGCTTGTCTATAGCAAATCAAACAGGTACACTGAATGTCATCCGTCTATCACTCTAGCCTTCAGACCAATAGAATAAAGACTACAAAAAAATCCATGCAAACGCCGACCGTCTATCAAAGGCTCGATACCCAAACTCTAAAAATCATAACGCTCATAAACACAGAAAAGACCTCTATAACGGTATCAGTCGTCGACATTTCTGAAAATCAATATTCAAGCAATCCTGGAGACGAAATATTAATTACTCCTCCTCATCATCGGTGTCTGGAGGACGAGGAGTGCCTGGCGGGCTGCTCAGCCACTCAAGGTGCCTCAGTCTCCTCCGCACTTCCCTCTCCTTCAGCTGAGCACGGGTCAGCTTCTTCTTCTTCTTCGCCTTGAATTTGAGCTCGCCCGTATCCTCAGCGCCGGAGTTGACGGCGGAGGGAGCAGCGCTGGAGACGGCAGAGCTGGCAACGGTGCTGTCGGCGGGAGTACCAGCCTGGCTGTCCTCGAAACGATCGAGGTGGACCGTGTTGTTGGTGGTTCTGCTCACTACGCGACCGTCTTGAATGTACAGCCGCTCCGGACAGAGGGCACCGACGAATTCCTCGTTGTGGGAAATCATGACGACACCGCCCTTGTAGTCGCGAATGGCAACAGCCAAACCACCCAGAGAGTCGCGGTCCAAGAAGTTGGTCGGCTCGTCGAGGACCAGCAAGTGAGGGTTGTTCCACATGGCACCAGCAAGAACGACCTTCACCTTCTGTCCTCCAGAGAGACTAGAGATGGGGGTGTGGTTGGCGATCTCAGGATCGAGACCAACATCCTCGAAATGCTTGGCGATGACCTTGGGCTCAAGGACGCGGTATCCCAACCCTTCGCGCGAAGCTTCGTGGTCGTCGAATTCTTGAACGAGTTTGTGGAATCCGAGTTCGAGTAGGGTTTCGCGGGAGACCATGCTATTGTGCTTGGGAAGCCAGCCGACCCACTTCACTTCGTATTGGAAGGACTTCTTGTGTTTTTGTCTTCCCATCAGAGCTTCAATGCGACGAGGACCCTTCCCATCGCCCAGATCGATAGGCTTCTCCATCTGAGCCCGGTCTTGGTCGGTGAAGATTCTGGTCTGTTTCAGAAAGACCTCGCGATCGTCACCGTTTGCGTATCTCCACTGGAGGTACTGGTTTGGCGTCTTCTCCAGGTGCATCTCGACGTGCTCGAGAGCGTGTTGCTTAATGTATCCAATACGAAGGTTGGGGTGCTTCTCGACTTTTCCGCTTTGAGGGATAAGTTCACCAGTGAGCAGTTTGATAAAGGTCGACTTTCCGGCTCCGTTGCCACCGATGATAGCCGTCCGAGATGACAGTGAGAGGGTGATTGACGCATCGACTAACGAGGGTTTAGTGTTCCCCGGATACGTGTACGAGACGTTGCTCATTCGGAGAATGGCCCGGGTCTGAGACTTGATTCCAGCCAAAATACCCGGTGGAGGGAACTTGAACTGCACGTTGGCAGCAGACAACGTGTAGTAGCTCTTCGCTTCAGGCTTGCGTTTAACAAACCTGCAACACCTGTAAGTCACTATTCTCATACATAATAAGGAAAGAAAAAAAAGTTTAACTTACTCAGCCAAGTTGCCCTTGTACCAAACCAATTTCTTGTTTTCATAGTGGTATATATCCGTGCAAACTTCATCCAAGAACCCCGAGTCGTGACTGACAATCAGACTGGTGATCTCGGTGTGCTTCTTCAGATATTCCTGTAGCCACTTCACGTTTGCGACGTCCAAGTGGTTGGTGGGTTCGTCAAGAAGCAGAACATCCGCTTTCATAAGCATCGCGCGCGCCAGCGCCAGCTTCATCTTCCAACCACCAGAGAGAGAACCGACCTTCTGCTGCTGCCTGCCCTCCGGACCAGCAGTGAATCCGAACTCGCTGAGAACCTGAGAGATGTGCTCCTCCCCCGTGGCCGCAATCTCCGGATCCTTGGAGACGTACTCAAGGACGCTGAGATCTGCATCTTCACCTTGATTGTGCTCCACATAGCAGGTCTTCAGGACATCTCTTGGCGGGAATCCTTCCAGTTTTCCTTCCGCAATACTACGCATCAGGGTGGACTTTCCGGCGCCATTACGTCCACACAACCCATACCTGTGGCCCTTCAGGAGACGCAGGTTTGTATGAGACAACAGAAGCATTCCTCCATAGGCGAGGGAGAAGTCTGCATTGACAATCTCGACCTCGTTGCTGTCGTCTTGAGCCGGCTCGCCAAACTTCCGGCGGTCCTCCTCAACAAAGAAAGTATGGATTTCGGAGGAGACAGCGTCGTGTTGGTCGTCCTTCAGCAATCCGCGAAGATACGGTCCGACGCAACCGGGAATGCGGTCAAGCATCCTGCAATTAACGTCTTCCCGGACCATCTCGGCGATATATTTCTTGACCAAGTCGAAGAACGCCGCATCTCCCGGCTGAGCGAGACCGCCGTGCTCCTTGACCTTCGCTTCCAGCACTTTAAGGACATCCTCTGGAGTGGTCTTGGTGCTGGCAGCGTCGTTGTCGCTGTCACCCATGGCTTTCTCGATAACGCTCAAGGCACGCGAAGCCAGCTCTCGCACCTCTGGAAGCGACGCCCGATCTTTCACCGCCTGAACACCGGGTTTAAGCTGTGGGAGGAATGTCCGCGCCTCTGTCGGGTCATGGACGAGTTTCGTCAGGTTCTCAACGACAACGACTGTCTGACGGAGAACCTCCTGCGGAGTTGTGGGGGTGTTGAGGGACCGCTCAAGAAGAGGTGTGAGGAGCGCGAGAACAGGGGACGTGACAACTGCAACAAAAGTCGTCTGCGACAGCGCGTGGATGGCCTTGTGGAGGTTCTCCGCAGAAGGCTGCTCCATGGTCTTGATCAGAAGAGGAATCCGTGGAGCAACATCATCGTTGGACAGAAGAGTCGTGAGCGCGGTCATAGCCTTGCTAGCCTGCTTCGCGACTTCATTCTTCAGATCATGCATGCCCGACTCCACGATCGGGATCAATTCCTTGAGAGTCTTCCCCATGGCCTCGCGCAGTAAATCCTTCAATCGCTCCTCCTCCTTGGTACCAGTGCCCATCTGTGCCTTCTTCGCCATCTTCTCGACGAGTGTGTAGGCTCCGACCACACCTTGCCATTTTCCAGTGCTCTTGCTCAGATACCGCTCGAGGGCCGGGAGAAGTGCGTTGACCAGAGACTCGGGTTTGAGGCAGGCAAATAGAGCGTCCACAGCATACTGCGCCGCGTCTCGCACCACCGCACCCTTATCGGCAAGGGCGTCCAAGGCGAGATCGAGAAGGCCGCCATCCTGGATCAGAAAGATAACCTCACTCAGTGGATGCTCCCGAGGGAAACGCTCGAAGAGGGCACCCAGGATCAGCATCGCACTTTCCCGCTTTGCTCCGCTCTTCTTGTCCGCAGCCGCTTTCTTGATGTCCGGTATGAGGTTGTAGCTCTGGAGGCCGCGGAAGCCAACGGATTGAATCAGAAGATTTGTGAGGGCATAGGAAGCGTCAAGAGACTCCTGCGACGTCTGTGCCGTAAGGATGGTGTTCATAAGCGAGGAGACTTCCTCGTTGGTTGGAGGCACCGAGGACGGTGCCTTCGATACCGCCGTAGGCATGGCGGGCGACTCTGACGGGGAAGTTTGATGTGGCATCCTCTTCGAAGAGAACGATCGAGTCTGGTCAAACTTGTATGACGAAAACTCCGACGAGGGGTAATCGACGGCCTCACCTCCGATGAGATGCGGGAGGGAGCGGAATTAACAAAGTCGAATTTATTTCAAAAAGACGGGTATAAACAAAAAAAACTAATATAGAAAATAATAGAAAAACGAAGGCACACGGGCCCGTCGCCCAAAAGGGTGGGTTGAAAGAAGAAAGAAAGGGTATTGAGGACGAGAGAGTGCGGCAGAAAAGCTGGATTATTTTTTATCTTAGCGCCACAAACAGCACAGATCTCGGCCTGAGGCGCCCAAGGCTTGCGGTTGCTGACCAATCCGGTGCCACCGTGTGGAACGTGACCCGCGGGACGACATGTGGCGTCCCGCTGGACGAGTTGATAGATAAGCAGATAGCGATCGGGCTGTGGCCCACGCGCAGGATGCCGATCCTGCTACGTACACGTCCTCTACTTTCTGCACTCTAAGACACGACCGTAGGTACATGGTAAGCTGCTCATTCGCCCCTGCCCTGGTCTTACAGCAGAAGGCCACTTACCAAGCAGCTACTGAAACAACTAGTAAGTCGAAATAAAACTAGTAGTGTACAATTGGTTCAGGCTCCGCCATTTAACACTTGTTTCATTCAAGTCTATCCGCGAGTCTCGTCGTCGATGGATTCTGGAATATACATATACATCGTATGAAACAGTGATGGAGAAGATGCAAGATGAGGATGCAAAAGCTTTGTCGGGAGAGGAAACAGAAGTGGGAAGGAGAGGAAATGAAGCGTACATGAAATTACCATGCCATTCTACCTCAACTGGCTGCGAAGAATTGAAATGTCGTTTCAACTTAGAAACCTGTTAAGGACCGCATGTTAGTCCCCGCTTTCAAGCAGATACGGATGAGATCTAGAGCAGGAAGGAAGGAGAGGCAACTCACCCTTTTCCGTGTTGCCCTCGCCCATGCTCTTGTTGCTGCTGCTTCCGCTTTGGATCGCGCCCAAGATGCCGTCCATGTAGGGGGCACCACTCCATTTCTGGTGTGTGAGGACGTCGACGCCGAGCTCTTTTTCGCGGGACTGGATCAGCCTCACGTAGGCAAGCATGCCTTCGTCCTTGAAGGCACGGGAAAGCTCCGTGGTAATGGTTGCATTGGAGTGGAGGCCGGCAAGCGAAATGAGTTGGAGGACGAAGCTATATCACGGTCGTCAGTTTAAACTGGACGGGCTGTGGTTGGGATAGATTGTGCTGGAGCGACTCACCCATGCTTAGCAAGGTCCCAGACGAACGACTTGAGAGAGGCCTCGTCGAAGCCCTGGGCCATCCAGTTGAACGACGGGCTGAGGTTGTAGACCAGCTTCTTTCCAGGATACTTCGCTCGCACGTCTGCCGCCAGCTTGGCGGCTTTTTCAACATTTGGATCCCCCGTCTCAACCCACAGAAGATCAGCGTACGGGGCAAACTCCTTGGCTCTCTTCGTAGCGGCCGGGAAGCCCGCGCGGTAGTGATAGTAACCTTCCCGGGTGCGCGGGATGTCGCACGACCAGAAAACGGGAGTCTTGGTGTAGTCATTGGCGAGCTCTCGGCGACGGGAGAGGGACAGGTCGGGGTTCTCCTGAACTTTTTTCTTATATGCGTCGCGTGCGGACCGCGGAGCGCCTTCTTTCTCGAGGTGCTCATCAACAGCTGGATAAAGGCCTTAGCCAACCTCTACCACACATACAGAAGGACACATACCTTCGTCAAATGTGACGAGTTTGTGCCTCTTCACCCAGTCCAATTCATAAGCATCAATCTCCGCTGCGGAGGCACCTTCCCGCTCCATCGCCTGGAGGGTTTCGGCAAGAGGCTCACCCGGTTCCGTAACTCCGAGGATAAACTCGTGATCGCGGACGTCAATGGCACTGCTCAACAGCCTGCCGCTCTCGGAATCGGTCCTTGCAATGAGGAGGTTCTCGGTGCCCATCAAGTCCCACTGGAACCGAGCAGCAACAAGCCTGTTGATGTGTTCACCGACAGGAACGAGCACCTTGCCGGCAAGGTGACCGCATTTCTTTCCACCGTGGAGTTGGTCTTCAAAGTGCACTGCTGCAGCTCCGTTCTCCGCAAAGAGCTTGGCCAGTTTGAGAACCGCTGACAAGCCGCCGTGCCTGTGGGATGTTAGCAAGTCCTAGACTCGGGAGTACAGTCCAACATACCCAGTGTCACCATCTGCGATTATTGGTCTCAGATAGTCAATATACGGGGTCGATTTACGCTGCTCAGGCGTCATCTTCCGTCTTGCATCCCACTGTTTGCGATCATGCATCTGTTGGGCCTTGAACAGTCTCTGAACCTGGTTTGGCACTGTGTTGTATGGATAGTCACCGAAATCAGGCGAGACTTCATTGGTGGTCGTCAACAGGGACGAGCAAGCCCATCCAGACACATACAAAACTTCCTGGTTTGGAGCCTGCTGCGTCATCTGTACGGGGTCAATGGCACCCACTTTTCGACGTCAGAAGAGAGGTCTGTACGCTCCTTCATGGTACGGGGAACTCACTGGTATGCACCGGTTTCCCCTCCGCAGCCCTTTCATTGAGCAGGTCGAAGAGCTTCCGCGCCATGAGGGAGCTTGGGTACGTCTGTTGAAGAGACCCGCGCTTGCTCACGACGTCGACCGCGGAGTACGGGCGTTTGATGCCCTCGAACCGCGGGGTCTTCCACCATGCCTCGACATCCTTGACTTGCTGCTCGAAGAGAGCGTCCTCAGCTTCGCCAGCCTTCTGAGACTCCGGCAACAACTGATACGAGTCGGAGGGCAGCGTAGTAGAGACTGGAGGCTCGACTGGAGGGAGGGGTGACGACATCCGCGGATAACCGCAGGCGAACGTCCGGAGAGGGGTTGTGCGGGACGGTCGCCCTGCCAAAGGCGCAACGGAGACGCGTCGAGAGACACGACGAGAGACGGAGCGAAGCATGTTCTGTGCAGGTATACAGCAGTTCCCGCTCCAGAGTTGCGTCGAGAATCAGAGGGGAGGAGGCGTGGTGAGGTCTGCGGGAGATGCTTCTGGGTATGGATCTTGGCTTCGCATCCGGGACAAGTATCGTTAGCTCGGTCCAGCCCTCCGTCCTGTGCAGACTCGGCGCCTCACACAGATAAGAATAATAATCTCCGAACCTGGACGCAGACCCCAAGCCCAACTGCCGGGATCGGCGGTTTGTCTGTCTGTCTGCTGGACTCGGCTATCGCTGGCTGGAAGCGGGGAGCCGAGGGCGGCGTGCGAGACGCAGGGCATTTGCAACCGACAACCACGGCAGGACGAACGGATCCAGGAGCCCAAGATCCAGTTATATACGGCAGGATGCTCGCTGGCGGCTGGCTGGCAGCGATTTTCGGCGGACAAAGCGCCGATACGGGTTGCGTCGCGCTGTCGTCGTGCCCCTGTCATCGGTAAACCACCTGTAGCCGCTCTCCTCCCCGGCCAGCTTTCCTCGGCTCACACGCCTCGGACAACCGAGCCTTGGGCTGCCATCGCGAGCCGATCTGGCATATTTCCCGTCTGTCGTAGAAAAGCAGAGCGTCTTGTTCTCCTTTCGACCATCGGTTCTCGTGCTCACCCCTGTCCCCTCTCCCCCAGGTCCTCTCCTGATCCGTGCCCGCTCCCTTCTCCAGACTCCCCAGTCCTGTCCCCAGGTTACCCCGCAGTTTTCCCCGGACAATGGCGTTGACCGCGAGAACAACCCGCCACGCCCTGAGGCTGGCCCAGGTACGTCCACCTGCTCCTCGCGCATTCACGCATCCAATATACCGCATGTCCCTTGCATGAATATCGTGAATTGACTCTCGCAGGCTTCGTCGCGCCCATTAGCAGTCTACTCCCGCCACTACTCGACTGCGGAGCCCGACCTCAAGACCACGCTCAAGGAGGCCATTCCTGAAAAACGCGAGCTGCTGAAACAGGCCAAGGAGCGTGGTGATGAAGTCATTGGAGACCTCAAGATCTCCCATGTCATCGGAGGAATGCGTAGCCTCAAGGCCATGCTCTGGGAGGGCTCCGTCCTGGACCCGGAGGAGGGCATCCGCTTCCACGGCAGGACCATCAAGGACTGCCAGAGAGAGCTTCCCAAGGGCGCCTCGGGCACGGAGATGCTCCCAGAGGCCATGTTCTGGCTGCTGTTGACGGGCAAGGTCCCCTCGACCGCCCAGATTCGGGCCTTCTCGCGCGAGCTGGCCGAGAAGTCTCATCTGCCACAGCATATTCTGAACCTGATCAAGTCGTTTCCCAAGGACATGCACCCCATGACCCAGCTCGCCGTAGCTGTGGGTGCTTTGAATACGGAGTCCGTGTTTGCAAAGGCCTACGAGAAGGGTCTCAGCAAGGCCGACTACTGGGAGCCAACTTTCGAAGACAGCATCTCGCTGCTGGCGAAGATCCCTCGTGTCGCTGCTCTCGTCTTCCGTCCGGATGAGATCGACACGGTCGGTACCCAGGTCCTGGACCCCAACCAGGACTGGGCCTACAACTTCGCAGTGCTGCTTGGCAAGGGTGGCAAGGAGAACGCAGACTTCCACGACTTGCTGCGACTGTATCTCGCCCTGCACGGAGACCACGAGGGCGGAAATGTCTCTGCCCACACCACCCACTTGGTTGGCAGCGCCCTCAGCGACCCGTTCCTCAGCTACAGCGCGGGTCTGATGGGTCTTGCTGGTCCCCTGCACGGCCTCGCCGCCCAGGAAGTGCTTCGCTGGATCCTTGACATGAGGGAGAAGATCGGAGACAACTTCACAGACCAGGACGTCAGAGACTATCTCTGGGCCACTCTGAACTCCGGCCGTGTTGTTCCTGGATATGGACACGGTGTGCTGCGCAAGCCTGACCCACGCTTCCAGGCCCTCATGGACTTTGCGGCCAGCCGACCAGATGTGCTGGCCAACCCTGTCTTCAAGCTGGTCAAGAAGAATTCCGAGATTGCTCCAGCTGTCCTGACCGAGCATGGAAAGGTATGATAAGGATGTTGTAACCCCACCCTCCCTCGAATATTAACTAACGGCGTGCAACAGACCAAGAACCCTCACCCGAACGTCGACGCCGCATCCGGTGTGCTCTTCTACCACTACGGCTTCCAGAAGCCGCTCTACTACACCGTCACCTTCGGTGTCAGCCGCGCCATCGGACCACTGGTGCAGCTGATCTGGGACCGCGCGTTGGGTCTGCCAATCGAGCGGCCCAAGAGCATCAACCTGATTGGACTGCTGGGATCGAAGAAATGATTGTCATGACGACTACTGAAATAACCCTCATGTTAAAAAGCTTCCTGATACCTCGTTTGTTTAGATGTATCTCTACAGACCTGTCGATGTTTACGATGAGTGTTGAAAAATTCCACTGTTCCTTCTACGGTTCCTCTCCGCTCAGTTCCCTCGAGATGACGCGTGATTATCACATGTAGAATGAGGATGACCATGCAACCGAATCTGGTTGATGTACCAGAGCCGGGGTAAGAAACTAGACCGACCGGTTGCTGTTTTGCCTGTTTCTGCGTCGTGATTGGATTAGAGGCCATACCACTCTAGATATCGTAGAATACTGTATGTGGATTGGGACCGTTTCCAATCAGCAATTGTTCCAACAGCATGTACAGTGTTTCTCCTATCTTACGGACTCAGCAGTTAAGATTCTATCTAGTTGATATTCAATGCCTTTCATATCAACTGCACAATTTCATTATATCGTTCATGCCCAGAATCCTTCTATTCCTCTGCGTATTCTTGCATACTAAGTCATCTAGCCAGAATAGTTAATCACTACTTAGGTAGGCACATAGATGAAGGTGCTCATGTGTGATACCCATGTAGGAAGCATGCAGGCAGTTGAAATAGCTGCTGATTGGTTGGTGCCCGGACAAACAAAGGTACCGTAGCATGGTGCAGGTACTATCAACACAACAGTATTTGGCTTGCTCTACTTACGCCAAATTCGGCTGCTGCTGACCCAGAATCAGGATACCTTATTGGGGGCTCCGAATCGGATCTTCCAGAATCAAAAGCAGCGCAAGCATCCACCGAGACGTCAGGATCCGCGGGAAAATAAATCTGGGCACTCAGACGCCTCACCGAGAATGGGTCCTCGTATACTCCGAAGCTTCTCGATCACAAGCAAAGCGGGCAAGAGTGGAATATGTGGGGTACCCGGCGGCTACATCGCATATACATTGATGAACAGGCTGCCCCGAGTATCGTTGCATGATCGTTTTTGGACGTTGGAGCACGAGGGACGGGACGATGTTCGCGAAGCCTTCAAAAGGGCATACATGTATGGTTCTTCTCAGTCATTGTTCTACTGTCCACAAGCTGATATGAGAACTGCAAAGTGACTGCGTGAATTGCGGAGTCGTCAGCTATGACAGAGGTGTTCATAATCTTCTCTGGGATCAAGAAACACATGGTACGTATTGTACGCACCTACGCATGCTGATAAAAATATATATATCCACGTCTTTTCTCTCGAACGCATCCTATATCTTTATCGTCTCGCTAATAATTACTAATCAGTGCTACTGCAATAACAGCTACATCGTCGACTTCAAACTGTCCAGAAAGCCAGATGATAAGAAAGATGGCTGGCGTGACGCTTTGTGGCTCGCCTGGGGCCTAGCGCGCCGCGATCACGGCGACTTTGAAGATTCGTCTACTTGGAGGCTGTAATAGTTCGCTCTCTCTCTCTCTCTCTCTCTCTCTCTCATTATTGTGTGGTATCTACGGCAGCTAGAATTCTTTGATCGTTACGAGATATAAATTCCCATACGCGATGGATTGAATAAGTTGTCAACAAAGCAAGCCAATCAATTGGATGTGTAGGGGAGTTCAACGAACGGAGGACTGGACCGCTTTAGCATCTTATACATACTCAATACCTTATATACTGCATGTAGAGAAAGGGCTAGCACATGCGGCCATAGGGTGTGGAAAACAGGGCTTCCCGTCCGCTCAGCCGTACTTAAGCCACACGCCGGCCGGTTTGTAGTTGGGTGGGTGACCACCAGCGAATCCCGGCTGCTGCATGTTTTTATCTTTTTTCCTATTATGTGCTTGTCTGCTATCTCCAAGTAGAAGAGAGTTTTGCGTGTTCAAGCGCGGTATGTGGTGTTGATGTCTCGAAATGTACTGTGACCAGAGAAACTCTCCAGTCTTTTATATATAGAGAGAAGCATCTCGAGCACTAAAGAGTACAAGTAATATGGAACATTTGCTGTAAAAGCCGGACAGAGTCCGTCAATGGATCTCTGCAGATTTATCAGAGAATTTTCGGTTCGTAAGCCTACTTGCAATGTTTAACCGCTCAGCGGTTTAGGAATACTCACCATTCACCATGGTATCAATGAACATCCCATATGTGAATTAGTTAGCGACGCAAAGCCACCCTTATTTTTTAACCTTCATATTTCACAAAAATCAAATGGAACGAAACCATGAAAAACACATACCAGGTACACCGTTCGACTCCGGTCGAAGCTTGGGCGAACTCCGAGATCGCAGATACTACCTACATTGTATTCATATTATGCAACTCGACGACGACCACGAGGTAGGTTTGAGAAACACCTTTCGGAGCTGTGATCACACCCATTATTATTTCTTCAGATGTTGTTACAGGAGTCCTTTGGAGTCCTCCGCCAGAGACGTATGGAGGGTAAAGATGAATTCATACTTATGCGTGAAGTCCCTTGATGCTGTACAAATTTTAATGATGCAAATGGATCGAAAGCTGGACGTCTCTGGATGCAATCGCTTACAAGGATGATTCCTTTTTTTAAGCATTCCTTGAAAAGCCTCAAGTGAGGGAAACGAAGACGACGGTTAGTGGTCTTTGATAGACGAAGACACAGAACATCCTGTAGAAAAAAAAAGCTCTTGGAAGTATAAAGACCCAACCTGACTATGATGACAAGCTACCGCCGTAATCTTAATAATGCCAGTTATCGAATTACTCCAAGTCCACTGTTACAAATAAGAAGAGAAAAGAAAAAAAAAGAAATCAATGGATGGTTGCGGAGTCACGCAGGATGTAAGCTGAAGTGGATCGACTGGCTTGCTTTACTCTTTGGAGCTCTTGCCCGAATTAATACACGAGGTTGTCTGAACTATCTATGACTGCAACTGTAATGAATTGATTGTGTGGTGTGGCATGAGGCGTAGCGAAACAATGTCTTTATTTCATATCGGCCACCTCTATGCTTTGATATATACACCTATATATAGAACAATGAAGAACAACGGACTGGAGGAGATAAAGGCTTTGTTGGAAATACAAAGAATCATTGGCCTATTTTGAGAAGAGCTTTCATATTGCTGCTGTTTGTAGTTTTGGAGGATTGCTCTCGAGTCATCTATAAGATCTACCATGTAGTCTCCGATTATTTCTTCCTGCTCTTCTTTTTAAGGAGTTTGTCTGTCTGAGTTTTATCATCATCATCATCCTCACATATCTCGTAATCTCCACCATTTGGTTTCGAGTGCCCTTTTTGGTCTATACCGTTGCTTGACCGTGTGCATTTGAAGGACTTACTTCTCTGCTCTCTCGATTCCATCTGCAATTGCCAACATGGTTCAGAGCTGGCGCTTACCCCCAACCATCCTCGCCACCAGCTACGACCGGACGAGCTGGTGCGAGCTGAGGGACATCAACGCCGACGTCAGCGGAGAGCTGCAGTGCGCCCCTCCGGCGAACCCCGACGGCCATCCCCTGGGAAAACTGCCGCACGAGATCCAGGATCTGATCCTGGAGAAGCTGCCGCGGCGCACGCGGATCAAGTACTGCCTGGTGAACCACGCGGCCTTCCATGCGGTGCAGTCCCGCACGGCGATCATCTGGCAGGGACGGAGGGGACTGTATCGCCAGGTGTTCAACCGTGAGCACAACGCGAACAGGACGCCGGTGATACTGTACTTGCCGATCGTCGGCAAGGAGATCGAGGGCCTGACGACGGTGGTGTGGCGGGGCGGAGCCGACGCTCCCAACCTCACGACCTTCAAATACGCGCTGATCGATCTGCTGAAGGTGTCGACCAGGATCCGGCACCTCGAGCTGGTGAGGGTGCATGAGATGTCCCAAGATCTCATCCGCGTGTGCCGGTTCAAGGACTGCCCTAATCTGCGACGGACGACGGTCGTCCGCTGCATGCAGTTCACCATCTCCAGCATCGGCCTGACGTCCGACTATCCGGAGAGCATCATCGACCTGAACAAGCGAACCGACCTGCACTTCACGTTGGAGATCCTGCCGTATGACGCGAGGAGCGCGCGGTCGTTCAACCGGGTCGGGCGCTTCCCCTACCTCGCTCGCCTGCAGAGATATCTGCCGTACCTGATCCGCGACCACCCCGAGCTTCTCGCGGAAGATGCGGATTTTCGACGGGAGATGCTCGACGTCGAGGGCAACGGCCGCGGGCGCGTTCCCGCAGACACGGTCCTGAATCTGCTCCATCTTGAATGGAAGGGACCCGTCCTCTGGACCAGGGACAACCGCCGCCGCATGGATCCCTTCATCGACATCATCAGGCATCTCTACCCGAACAAGCGCATCCGGCGCGGGTGTAACCTGACCAGCCTGTACGAATGCGGCTCCTGCAACGCCGTCCTGTACGGGGCGTGCTTCGCCGAGACGCAGATCGCCAGCTTCACCCACGACGCCGCGCAGCCCGTCTGCAAGGCCTGTCGGCGCGAGGAGATGCTGAACGATTCCAGCCCCCTGAGACGGCCCGCGTGGACGGGGTTCCGCACGCGGCTCAACGCGTGTCTCGCCGCCGCGATCAAGCAGAAGCTGTTCTGGATGCCGCTGCTCCAGCGCCGGGCGAAGGCCGGGGATCAGCCGCACGACGAGGGCTTCTATCCCCAGCCGCATCCGTGGGTTCGCGTCGTGACGGACGAGAGTGGTGACGACGACCCGGCGTTCGAGTACGTTCTGGATTTTGCGGCGCTTGGAAATAACAATAACAACATCAATCATAACAGCAATAACAACGACAACAACCCCGAAGACACCCGCGATGACGAGCGTCATCTCCGACGGCGGTACACATACGTCCAGTGTCCATCCCTGCGGGACATCGTCCACCAGCTCTGTCTCGAAGACGGAGATGACCGATCTCTGGACCCGTACCTGGCTCTGCCCAGAGGGCTCGAAGGGTACCCGGCGATGCTGGCCGACAACCCGTTCGAGGCGGACGAGAGGAAGATCATCGCCGAGGAAATCAACACGGACTGCGCGTATCGACCCGTCGTGTCGGACATGACCGAGGACCTCGAGCGCGATATGAAGCTCGAAATGGCGGAGCAGAACGAAACACAGCAGCAGTCCCGCAGTCGAAGTCCGGTCCAATAATCATAATAATGTACTGTACGGGAACGGCTGGTCCTCCCTTGATGTCGGTGTAAAATGACAATAACCCATGTAGATCTTTCTTTCTTTTGGAATATAATTCCCTTCCATGGATAGACTGACTAGGTTAGGTTAGGTGGCACGTACGAGTATCACACACACACACACACACACACAGACACAGACCTTTTTCAGGACACAATCATTATATAATATTAGGTGACTAATATAGTACCCATTTCCAAACCGTCCCTCTCAGAATCCAGAAGGAAGTAATAACAATAATAGAACGATCATTGAATCCCATCTATATAGGATGACAGGTATACGTACGTATCTAGACACACGTAGGATAAGATAAGAGAAGGTACGATAGGATGCGAGAGACAGATGGATAGATAGATAGATGCTTATTACTGCCTTCATCGCGATGTGATGTGATCGATGGATAGAGATGATCAGGTATGTACATACGTAGGTACGAATCGTTATCTTGATGATGTCCAATGGGATTTGGATACGAGATGGAATTGTTCCATTCATTCATTCATGGTTTTGCTTGATTCGTGCATAAAGTGCTCAAAATGAACTTTTTTTTTCGTCTGAGAAGAAGGGGGGAAAAAAAAGGATCTATTTCATGTCTGACAATATGTACTGAAAACTGCCGATTTTGCGTCGCGAAAAAGAAAGTCATAAAACTCGTCTAAGCTATATGACCTCAAAAAAACCCCCCTTTGAAAGGCCAAGGATGTATGTTCCAGTATGTAATGTATGTACCGTTCAAGCACTCGCCGCAGCCTGCGCAGCGGGCTTCGCATCGTCGCTAACCACCGCACCGTCAACCTGGGCCTTTGGCTCAGTCTGCTGCTGAGACTGCGTCTGAGACTGGGTCCCCTCGCGCTCGAAGCTGCGCATGGGGTAGTACCCCCACTTCTCGAACATGCGGCGGTCCTCGTCCCAGCCGTTGCAGTCGGTCGTGAGCATCTTCTCGCCGGTGAAGACGGCGTTGGCGCCCGCCTGGAAGCACGCGACCTGCTGCTCCTCGGTCAGCGAGACGCGGCCGGCCGCGAGGCGCACGATGGTGGCGGGCAGGACGATGCGCGCGGTGGCGATGGTGCGCAGGAGCGTGTCGAAGGGGATCATCTTGCGGTCGCCGAGGGGGGTGCCCTTGATGGGGACGAGGGCGTTGACGGGGAAGGACTCCGGGTGGGAGGGCAGCGTGGCCACGGTGTGGATGAGGCCGACGCGGTCCGAGTCGGCCTCGCCCAGGCCGATGATGCCGCCGGAGCAGACGTTGATGCCCGCGTCGCGGACGTGCGCGAGGGTCTTGAGGCGCTCGTCGTAGGTGCGGGTGGTGATGATGGAGGGGTAGAACTCGCGCGAGGTGTCGAGGTTGTGGTTGTACGCGGTCAGGCCGGCCTCCTTGAGCTCGCGGGCCTGCTGCTCGTCGATCATGCCCAGCGTGACGCAGACCTCCATGCCCATGGCGCGCACGCCGGCGACCATCTCCTTGACGTTCTTGAGGGAGGTCTTGCGGCCGCGCATGTCGCGCCAGGCGGCGCCCATGCAGAAGCGCGTGCTGCCGTTCTGCTTGGCGACGCGGGCGGCGGCGAGCACGTCCTCGACGGAGCTCATGCGGGTGGCCCTGAGGCCGGTGTTGTGGCGCGAGGACTGGGCGCAGTAGGCGCAGTCCTCGCTGCAGCCGCCGGTCTTGATGTTCATGAGCGTGCACATCTGGATGGCGGCGGGGTCGTGGAAGCGGCGGTGGACGGTGGCCTTTCTTGTCAGTCGGAGTCCCCAGCGGCTCACACGAATAAGATATCATACCGCAGCAAAGGTCAGCTGGCTCAGCGGGGTGTCGTAGATCTGCTGGATCTCGTCGCGGGTCCAGTCGGTGCGCGGGGCGGTCGCGGCGACGGCATCCTGCAGGGCGCGGGGGAGGGTCGACGTCGGGGACTGCGCAGGAGGAGGGACGGCGGACTGGACGGTGCCGTAGGAGCGGCGCAGGACCCTCGACAGGGCGGAGCGCGGGAGGGCGAGGGCCATGGTGAGAGTCGATGGAAGAGAGAGGTCGATCGAGAGAGGGAAGAGACACGACAGCAGAGGGACTTATCCCGCCCGGCGGAGCGGCGTCGCTCTCCCGTTCCGCTGCGGGGTTTTGTTGACCCCAACCGCCCGGGCCAACGAGCGGCCGTGTTTTCCCCGATATAGGAGCACTCCGCCTGAGCTGGGGCCAATCGCGTTGGGGCCAAAAACAAAGCCCGCCAGACCACGTGCGGCGCCGTGAGTCAGATCAAGATGCCACCAACGCGTGCCCAGGTCAAGAGACCTGGCTCTGGCGATCAAACGGGCAGAGGAAGAGCCAGGTGGTACAAGTGAGTCACTCGGTCCCGCCCGAGGACGACACGTGACGCGCTGCCTCGGTCCGCCGGGCGGGACGGGTAGGCACGGGTTCGGTCCTCGGCCGGTCCGGGCGGTGGATCGGTGTGTCGTCACCGATCAGGTACGGGGCCGAGATGGGTGGATGGCATACAGCATACAAGACAACCTTTCTGTACATGTATTCAGGACGGTACGCACATGCAAGGGAAACTCCCGAGATCATATCTTTCCGACAGGGTCATGAGCCGCGGTAGATCCACATCCATCGTACATCAGCCAAGACACAGAAATGTAGAATCCCTGGACCGAAAGAATGTGGTCGACAAGGCAGACTATGTACGGCAGAGCAGAGCGGAGCGCAGCAGCCCCTCCAGCTCCCGCAGCGTCTCCGGCCTCGACGTCACGCTGGCCATCAGGTACAGCACGTTGCCCAGCACCCGCGAGTGCACGTTGAAGCGCGGCCCCGCCTCCGCCAGCTGCTGCTGCAGGCCCCTGGCCGCCGTCGAGGTGTAGCCTGGATCAGACTCCAGTCAGTTGTGTTCGATGTGTACGTGGGCGGGTTATGATCGATCAGGGCTACGGGGCTGCAAGACACCTACCTCCTCCGTGCTCATCCCGCAGCGTGATGCCGAGCACGGTGCCCAGCGCGAAGAGACCGTCGACCGACTCCGCAAAGGACAGGTCGCGCACCAGCTCCTGCGACCAGCTGCTCCAGACGGGCGGGTGCTTCTCCGGTGACGACGACGCCCAACCCCGCTGATACTCCGTCCACGACCCGCTCCGCTCCATCGCCATCATCGTGGTCAGCGACTTCTCCGCGACCTTGCATCCGACCGCGTGGGCGGTGTAGCTGTGCCCGTGGAGCAGGGCGTCGCTCTTCTCGGGGCCCGCGAACGCCTGGAAGATCTCCTCGCTGGCCAGCGTCGTGCAGAGAGGCACCAGGCCGCCGGTCAGCAGCTTCGCGTGCACCGAGATGTCGGGGTGGATGCCCAGGAAAGACGCCGAGGTGAGCCGTCCGAGCCGGTACAGGCCCGTGAAGACCTCGTCGAAGATGACCGGCAGGCCGGACCATGATCCGGGGGAGAGGGGCGTGGAGGCCTGGCCAAAGAGGCCGGGGTTCTCGCGGACCACTTGGGCAAGGGAGTGCTGGAACAGGGGGTCGCTGCGGGTCGTGTTAGTGAGGAGAATCCATGTAGAATTGTAAGCGAGCTTACTCACACGAAGAGCATGCCACCGGCGCCCAGGATCACCGGCTCCATTATCAAGGCGCCGAACTTCCTGCCCTGCCGCTGGATGAGGTCCTCCAGCGTGCTCTTGATGTACGCGCGGTAGCGTTTGCCCGCATCGGACTCCTTTCTGCTGTCCAGGTCGAAAATGGAACTCAGTGACTGGAACTCCAGATTCGATCCCAGGGCGGCCTTCAGGGTCTGCGGAATCTCAACGCGCCACACGCCCTGGGACATCTTGACCTGAGGAAAGTCGAACCAGTACCCGCGTCCGCGATACCATTCCACCTTCTTGTTGTAGGTGGACGGCTCCGAACAGTCCATCACGCCGATCGTGTCACCGTGATAGCTTCCCTTGAGACCGAGGATGCTGATCTCCTGTTTGCTCGCGTCCCATCCGTACCTGGCGCATGCTGCCCTCAGGCCCATCTTGACGGCAACCTCCATTCCGGTGCTGCCATTGTCCGAATAGAATACCCTTCGCAGTCTGGGGTTCCCGGTGCTCTTGAGCAGGAGCTCCGCCAGTGAAAGCGCGGGCTCGTGGACGGCACCGGCGAACATGACATGTCCGTAACGCCCGGCCGCGTATGCTGCCGCGAGGGAGAGCTCGGGGTTGCCGTGTCCCAGTCCTTGAGTCCACCACGAGGCGGAGCCGTCGAACGTCGGTTGAAGCACGGGGGAGCCCTTGTTGTTCTCCCGGCCATGGTCCGGCTTGAAGGTCTGGAAATAGTCATCGTGGGCCGAGTCGATCACCGTGATGTCCTTGCTGGTCATGCCGTGATGCTGGGTAAACGGATACCAGATCACGTCACGCGCTCGACTGGCCATGGACTCCAGGCGCTCGATCCTCTCCTTGTTCTTGGCGGACATACCGTCCAACAGAGCCTCTACTTCCGGATCCTCTGCGATCCGTCGGTAGTACTCTGACATGTTCTCCTCGTCCCTCCTGAGAGCATCCGCATCCTGGGCGGACGGCTTCTCGGGAGGCTGCGGGAGCGAGAGCAGCGGGATGCCTCGCCTCTGGAAGTAAGTACCTAGATATTCGTGATTCTTGTAGTGATCGTCCTTGAACAGCAGGACCCCATGTACGTCATAGCCCCGTATCAAAAGGGACTCGAACGCAGAGATGGAAGACGAGATCCCTCCCAGACGGGAATCCCCGACGAGGACCACTGGCAGCCGCAGAGGTCGATAGAGATCTGCCTGTGAGTTTCCGTTGGGTCCTGGGGAATGGACGCCGCCGGCGGTTTCGACGAGAGCGAATCCCACCCCGCGGTCTGCCCAGGCGGACAGCGTATCACGCACGGTGCCCAGGATCTCGTCATCACGGGGGATCTGGGTGGTTCGGGTCCAGTGAGTCGATATGCAACGAAGTGGCAGATTCCATGCACTTACCGTCTTCTCCCGGGCGGCTATATGCGGGCTGACGGGCTTGTCGAAGCGGAATGGACACTCGGTGACGATCCCCGATACGAAGCGTTCGATATGCCTGCCAAGTCAGACACCGGAGAACAAGCTTAAACAGGACTGCACACGCACCTGTCGTCCGCCTCCTCCAGCGGCCCGGTGGACACGGGCTTCAGGAAGGCCACGGGCCTGTTCTGCCGCTGGACGGCGCTGCAGAGAACGGTCGAGACGATGGTCTTGCCGACGTTGGTGTTGGCACCGTAGACCTGGTGCGCGCTCAGCGCTCGCCAGAGCAGCGCGCCGACGGGAGCCATGCTTGCTGGTCAACCTCCGCTCTTCCACCGCACGGCGGGCGAAGCAACAGGTTCCCTTAAGTGCGTCAGGCGTCCAAAGAGGGCCTGGAACTGCGGCCGCGGGGTCGTCAGAGCGTCCGGGCGACGATGGATGCTCTCCGATCCTCGCTTCAGGCCCAGGCGCAAATTTTCGTCCCGTCAGCTCCGCTCCACCTCCACCCACCACGTCGTTGAGCGCGGTCGTCCCAACACGATTCGTCGCCCGAAGCTTCTTTGTTCCGGCTGCTGTGGACACACGAGCTGGTCCTGCGGGCCTCGTTCCTGGATGCTCTCCACAGATCGCCCGCCACGCGCGGCCAATCCTCGGCTCCGCGGTCCGCCAGACGGCCGCTCCATCTGCTCTAGCGATATGCGATGCTTCGTCATGGCTCGTGGCCCCTCCCGTTCACCGGGGTGATAAAGTCATGATCCGGTCCGACGGTCCTGCTGCTGTCGCGGACATGGTATGAGGAAACTGAAAACAATGGCGTCCAAGAAGACCCTTCTGAGCTCCTTCCAGGAGGCCCTGGACCGCAGAGAGTCCAAGTCCTGCCGCCGGAGACTGACTGTCCTTCCACCGGACTCGGTCGACTTCTCGTCGAATGACTTCCTGTCTCTCTCCACCTCGTCTGATTTCCGTTGCCGTTTCCTCAGTCACCTCAACGGTGTTCCTGCCTCGTACCCCTTTGCCAGCGGTGGGTCTCGACTTCTGGACGGGAACTCCACCTACGCGGAAGACCTGGAGAGGTTCATTGCCTCGTTCCACGATGCGCCCAGCGGACTGCTGTTCAACTCGGGATTCGATGCCAATGTTGGTGTATACTCGTGCGTACCCCAGCCGGGGGACGTTATCCTTTACGATGAGCTCATCCACGCGAGTGTCCATGAAGGCATGCGTCTGTCGAGGGCGGGGAAGCGCATCGCGTTTTCCCACAACTCCCCCAGCAGCCTGAGAGCAATTCTGGAGGAGCAGCGGGCGCGGGATCCGTTGATTGCGGACGGTACTCGCAATGTTTTCGTCGCTGTGGAATCCATCTACAGCATGGACGGAGACATTGCGCCGGTGAAGCAGTACATTCAAGCTATAGACGATCTACTGCCCAACGGGAACGGTTATCTTATCGTGGACGAAGCGCACGCGACAGGCGTTTTCGGTCCTCGGGGCGCTGGTATCATCCAGGAACTCGGAGTTCAACGGAGAATCTTCATCAGGATACATACTTTCGGGAAAGCCCTGGCGAGCCATGGAGGTATCAATCCCCAAGCAAGCATTCAGACGGAAAGCTGCAGGCAGACCATACTGACACCCATTACTAGCAATCGTACTGTGCTCCCCTCTCACGAGAGAATACCTGATCAACTACGCCCGCAGTTTGATCTACACGACGGCAATGGCATTTCCCTCACTGGTGTCGATCCGCACAGCCTACGAACTTCTCCACGAGGGGAAAACTGAGCCCGTAAGTCTTCCCCATTCCAAGCTGTACACGGACGCAGAAGTCACTGACAGACCGATGAAGCTACAAGCCAACCTCAGGGCCCTGACCCAGCATCTCCGAAACCGCCTCAAAGACTACCTGCACGCCGCCGACGGGTCAGTCCTCCAGGTCGACCACGTCCCCAACTCCCCGATCTTCTCCCTCCGGACCCCCTTTCCCCGTCAGCTCGCGAGCGCCTGCCAGCAGCAGGGGTTCGTTGTCCGCGCCATCATGCCGCCCACCGTGCCCGCGGGAAAAGAGCGGGTCCGGGTGTGTCTCCACGCAGGGAACACCACTGCGGAGATCGACGATCTCGTGCGGACGATTGAGCGGTGGGTGAGGGAGGTCAAGGCGAAAAGGGAGGCCGTGCCTGCACGACTGTGACGGATGCAATTCGCGGTTCTTCTTTCTCCTTTTTCCTGTCTCGGACTTGCTTATTTTTTTTTAATGCAAGCGGGCTTCGGGGGATAAGAATGGGTGTAAATTACCGTATCGGAATCAGCAGCTGCTCTTCACGATTTTTTTTGTTCCAGGGTTGTCTGTACTGTACGGTATATCTAGTGTCCTAGAAGAAGAGGCTTGACTATTCCAATAACAACATACGATGCATCATACAGTATTCTCTCCGAATCACATTCCACGTCAGCGATGTATGCATTCCCAAAGAAAAGGCTCCGCTTAAAAAAAAAGCTTGTTGCATAGACGAGAATCTCGGTCTCGCTGTGAAGAAGAGCCATGAGTCATGTCCGCGTTTCTGGGGTAAGAATTATTTATCAATTTATATACCCTATGGGGGTCACTGCCTCGTCTCTCTATGACTCAGGGAACCATTTTGAGGCATTCACAAAAACCTCGCTCATGAAAGAGAAAGTGACAGTACCGCGAAATGCGACCGCCCATTCGGACTCTTCCGCCGCGGAGGAAAGCAAGGAGATCTCGAGAACCAGACAAGCCGGATATCACCATGAGCAAGCTGAAAGGGCAGGTTTGAGAGGGTAAGCTCATATGGAACTACAACAACCAACCTCCCAGCAAGATTGAAAATGGAGATTTGGTGCATTACACTCGAAGCGCCACGAACGTGGGGTCTAGCCCTGTACATCTGGTGTCATACTTGATGAGCACATCACAGTACCTACATCAATCACCAATCCGACCCGCACCTTCCTTGACCGTTCCCATGTTCCTAGCGCTCCTCTCCAATTTCCGCTTCAGCTGCAAGCTTAACCATTCTTTCCAAACAGCCTGCTGGTCACCCGCTCCGAGTTCGCTGGCAAGATGGAGCAACCTTCCGACGGGAAGCAGCACAGTCCCATATAACATTATCTGGAACACAAGTGCCGTACAATGATCCGCAGCCAGTGATTATGCTAAGCTCGGGGAGACCGGCCAATGGATACATGACATAGTTCTCATTTGCAGAACTCGGGATTACGCTGCGAGGCTCGTGAGACGATATATGCAAATCGATGGCATGGCAAAACCCATTCACTCTTATACACAGTGAGTGCATAGTATTGAGACAGATTTTCATACTATCACAGGACGAACAGAGAAGCCGTCCTGACCCAAGCTGTTGGCAATCATCAGCGGCAGCAGTGCCAAAGCTGCGAGAAGGGATACGGCCCATTTTCGGTCTGTGTTACAGTCAAAAGACAGTCCAAAAGAATCGTGTGCCAACTGTCATTTCACCAGCTCCGGGACCAAGAGAAGATATCGTGTCAGAGAAGTCTTTGTAACCGTGATTTCAAGACAATGAGGGCAGTTGCAACGGATTCCTGACTTAACTGGCGTGTCAGTAGATTTTGTTTCTCTGAGAAAATTTAGATAATATGTGGCAAGAATAAACCTGGGTTTCTCCATCCAACATCCAAGAAACTGTGGTATGGACAGATCATCTTAGAGGAGCCCATTAGATTCAATCCCAAGTTTCACAACAAGAAGGCATGGGCGGAAGAGGCCCTCTGTCTGATTAGGTGTAGGAAGCAGCTGTTTGGAGACAGATTCTTCTGGCATTCAAGCATTGGCGGCATACGCATAGGACATATAGCTACATCGAGGTCTTGGAAAGCCCAAAAGTGCGAAAAGAAATACTCGGTCAAAAACCAACCCTGGAGAAAGATCTTCCACAGCAACCCCTAGCTGAGGTTTTAAAACCCATCATCAGGGGAGAAAAAGTTATGGGTTTATTTTATTTATCCTCTCTAGCTGCTACTATTATCATCACATTTTATATGCGTCATTGGACAAAATTAAGCAGGTTTTACACCAAAGCAAGACATTTAACAAGTCACAACATCCGCAATAAATCAAGCAATGTCATCTGCGACACCTTCCAAAGTCGAGAAGTGTCGAGCGCTTAGAAAAAAAAATTTCGGGTTATGTCAACGACTGGAAAATTAACTTACCCACAGAAACGATATATCATCCCAGGAGAGAAAAGTTCAGCCCATGGATATATCATGTTTTGAGAGTCAGAATTCCTACGGTCCTCCTCCATGAAAAAAAAGCCCGCGTTATCTTTGGTGAGTGTGCGGCCACCAAGTACGGCAAACGCTTTTTTTTCAGTTTTGCCGTGGGAGAGCGAATAATCATTTCGGCGAAACGGGAGGTATTGAAACAGCGGCAAAACGAAGCAAGGCAATTATAACCAAAAGCGATTCTCTGATCAAAATATTGGAGCCCTGGAGCAAAGGAGAGGAGTAAGTGGTGAAAAGCGAATTTGTGGTATCATGCCAATTAATTAGTTAATTAAATCGGGTTTTTCAGGAGTAAGGACCCGTGGTAAGTGGTTCGGTTGAATATATATTCCAAGAATGCCATCCACTTCATATCCAGAGCAAGTCGAAGAACAAAGCATGTGCAATCAACAACTTCAGCAACAATAATATATAAAAAAGGAATAAATCCAATTGACCAGAGAGCTCTATTCCAAACAAACAAAAAAAATTCGTCACACATTTCCTGAGCAAGTACAGACCACACGCCGCACCCGGCCTTCCATATGTCACTGCTCCAACAGAGGCTCCTTATGTAATTTTAGCACCCGTCCAACAGACAACCACAGGTTCCGTAGTGTAATGGCTATCACAGCGGATTCTGACTAGATGCTTCGGCCTAGTCGGAGCTTCGGGACCCCTGTTCCGCTAATCCCGGTTCGATCCCGGGCGGGACCTGAACTTTTTTCCCTGAACCCTCAGGTCCCTACCCCGCCTTTCGCGGAAAGAGGGAGTGGAATGATTTTTTTCCTCGCGTTCTCCTCATCTCTCATGTCATTTTTTTATTCTTCTCGATTTTTACGTCTGGCCTTGCTACCTATCTGGCCCTGCGCCTATGAGTTCTGTGGTAATAGTGTGAATATGAAATGAAAATAACTCGTATTCAGTTTTATCTATCCTTTATCCATGGATCACATCATGTTTTCACATAAAACTCGAGACATTACACGTGCTTTGCTAACGATAAATCAAACTCAACTTGCCGTTCATTTCGACATGGGAAATGGGCATAAAAATAGATTGTATTCAGATTTTTCTCCTCCCGCGCCTACGACGCAGGCACCATCTTGTCCTTAACATACAGGTCGACGTACTTGTCGACGTCGTAATTCTCGAGCTCGGCTCTGTTCGAGCCCAGCTCGAGCAGCTGGTTGACGCGCGCAGCGTCGAAGTGCGCCTCGAGGTGGCGCTTGTACTTGGCCAGGATCTCGGGCTTGGCCTCCTCGCGGCGCAGGCGGTGGCCGAGAGGCGCCTCGACGACGACCTCATCCAGGACGGTGCCGTCGTTGAGAGTGACGGTGAGGGCGTTGGGGATGGTGCGCTTGGCCGGGTCGTGGTAGTCCTTGGTGAACTGGGGGTCCTCGACGCAGCGGATGCGCTTGCGGAGGTCCTCGACCAGAGGCGACGTGGCGGCCTCGGAGCCGTCGGTGTAGTCGTTCGCGGTCAGGCGGTTGAAGACCAGCATGGTTGCGACCATGTACTGGACGTATATCAGCACAAATACTACCAGATGGACAATCACCAGCGACAAGGCAACTAACCTGAACGCAGTGGTCACGGTCGGCGAAGTTCTCCATGGGCTTGAACTGCTTGTCGATGATGCGGATGCAGGCCTCGTGCGTGCGGTTGACAATCTCCTTGATGTCGCTCGCGCTCTTGCCCATCTCCTTGAGCTTCTTGTTGATAATCTGGGCGGCCTCGATCGCGGTCTGGGAGTGGAACTCGGCTGCTCAAGAGTGAGATTCTATCCGCCATGACATGGAAAGGCGCCACTTACCAGGGTAGGACACCTTGAAGAGAACATTCTCCATGACGTAGCTGCCGTATGGGCGCTGGAACTTGAACTTGTTGCCCTTGAAGAGCACGTCGTAGAATCCCCAGACAGGCGCGGACAGGACAGTGGGGATACCCTTCTCACCCTTCTGCACCTTGAGGACCAGGTTGACGGCCCTCTGGCAAGCGTCACCAGCGGCCCACGACTTCCTCGACATGGTGTTGGGAGAGTGACGGTACGTCCGCAGGCTCTGGCCGTCCACCCAGGCCTGGGTGATGGCGTCGGCGGTCTGCTTCTCGCTGAGACCGAGCAGCTTCGAGACCACGGCGGTCGTAGCGACCTTGACCAGCACGACGTGGTCCAGACCGACCTTGTTGTACGAGTTCTCCAGCGCCAGTACGCCCTGGATCTCGTGGGCCTTGATCATCGCCTCGAGCACGTCCCTGATCTTCAGGATCTTGCCATTGCCCAGCTTGCCGCCCGCACGGTTCGTGCGGGAGATCCAGTCCGCGACGGCGAGAATACCACCCAAGTTGTCCGAGGGGTGACCCCATTCCGCGGCCAGCCAGCAGTCATTGTAGTCCAGCCAGCGGATCATGGCACCGATGTTGAAGGCGCCGTTGACAGGGTCCAGCTGGTAGGGAGTTCCCGGCACCCGAGTGCCATTGGGGACGACGGTACCCTCGACAACGGGGCCAAGCAGCTTGGTGCACTCCTTGAACTTGAGCGCCTCCAATCCGCATCCGAGGGTGTCCAGGAAGACAAGACGGGCAGTGTCAAACTGGGGAGCACCCGGTCCGTCAGAATGTAACATTCAATGGTAAAAGGAAGTACCAAGATGCAATCCATACCGCCAGATCGGATTCAATCTTGTAGTTGTGGACGTAGTCCGCCATGTCCTTGATCTCGGGGTCGTACTCCCTCTCGACGGAGGGAGCAGGGGCAGCAGACTGCAGGGGAGCCATCGTGGAGAAGCGAGCGACTCTCGGTGTCGTCGACTGCAGATTCTTGAGGGTGTTGGGGACGATTGAAGCTCTGCAGCGCAGCAGGGAGGAGGGGGCGGCGAAACGAGATGCACCCAAAGTGCGGGGGGACCTGTTGGTCAGCCGTCTCAATGCTGAACCGGACGCAGACATGGTGCACAACGCTGGACGGGATAGTATACCCAGGGACAGAACAGGAGACGGACGAGCTGGAGATCGACCAGAAGGAGGCCCGGGAGAGCAGGCGAGAGCGCAGAAAAAAAAGAAGCCCGGTGCTGGCTGCGCTGGGAGGTGACTTCATTTCGCCGTCGACCCAGCCTCGAGCCGAGGTCGCGTCCGTCTGCCGGTCAAGCAGCGGTTATCGGCGGTTGTTGTCTCGCACGGCTCCCTGGCCCGATCCTGAAAGCGAGTGTCTGCATACTTGCTTTCGGTCAAAGAAGAGACATGTTATAACCAGTCCTCGCGGCCAGGGTGATCATGGCTCGCGGTGTTCACGTCTGGCCGTCTGACGACGATCTGTCCTAGCGATCTGATGATCAGCTCTGCACCAGCAGAGCGAGGACTGCGCAATCCATCAGATCGGAGGAAACAGACGGCCTGACAGGCTGAGACAAGGACATTGCAGCAGCGTTTCCTCCGGTGCCGGCAGAAACAGAGGTCGGCCGTGGATGCTGTTCTCTGCCCTCGTCGCGCTTCTCCAGACTCCGGCGGCTCTCTTCCCCGTCGGCAGCGCTCTGGCGTTCCCCAGACCCCGCCTTCGCACCGCCCGACCCGGTTGACCGAACCGTCCGCAGGCAAGCCGTCCCAGCTCGGACTTTTCTTCCTGCTCGTCCTCGGCAACGCACCACTCGGGGCTCACCAGATAGAACAATACTTTTATTTATAGAAGCAGCACCATCTTCCAGGTTAAATTCTTTTTTGATCGGCCTGCTGGGGGCAATATCGGGAGTGCAAGATTTAAGAATTGAAATCTACATCCTTCAGGCTCATCAATCCTCACGTTTCTAGAAATGCAATTTGATATTTTGTAAATCTATCTACAGAGATCACATTGAGAGGACAGTTTGCATCCGCAGTCGTAAAGATCTCGTAGATCACAACACCCGAGGAGAACATGTCCGTTAAAAGGTCCTGCGTTTGCAGCTGCCATGAAAGTAGATAACAAAGACACAGAGGTTAATATTATCCTCGTCATCACGGAGAGGATTGTGGATGTCGATTAACGACTGAAGAAATTCGGCAACGCCCGAACAAGTGGCAATAATAATGCTACAAATGGAGTAGCAGTTCAGACAAGTGTTCAAGACTTGAGCCAACTGTCCGATTGGTTTGCGGCATGACTACCGATAACTGAACAAGCTGGAAGCGACTATTGCGTGGTCCCTCTCCTATCTGGCACGGCCCAGACCCATCTGCTCCAATTCCATGGCCTTCAGCTCGGCCTCGTCGGTCTTCTGCAACGACTTGATGACCTCTCGGAAGACGGCCTTGGCCAGCACCGGAGGCACTGCATTGCCGATCTGCTTCTTCACGCCCTGCTGTCCGAACCGGTGTTTCAGGGGGAATGTCTGCAGGCATGCAAGCTCTCGATTTGTGTAATGGCGCTTCCCGCTGGGGTGGTAGTTGAACTCACCGCCGCTGCAGGTGATGGTTCGGGCCTGGATGTTCGCGTCGAAAGGTGGCTTACACAGACCACGGCTCAGAGCACCTGCCACGTCATGATCCGGCGTTCCTTCTGGTATATTCGATATCGACGAGTGGATTGTAGCGTAGGGAAGGAGATCGGTGCCGGGAGGCCCATGAGTTGGCTTGGGGAACGCGGGAAGGACGTCTCCAGGGCTAGCGTACGTTAGCATAGTTAGAAGAGATTACGGCATGTGGATGGATCGGGATACCCTGCTACAATGACAAACAGTCGTTTCCGAAGCTGAGGAACTCCATAGTCAATGCAATGCAGCACTTTCCATCTCACAGAATAGCCGATCTCGATGAAGTCATGGACGATTCCGAAGAAAGTTGGCTTGTGGCGTTCGTAAAGCCCAGATGTCTCCTCCATTGTGTGTACCCGCGACTTGGAACGCTCAACCAAGTCTCTACCAGAGAAGATACACGCCGAGTTTGCGTCATCGTTTGAAGACTCCACGGTGTGGGCGGGAGAGAATGTTTGACATGGCGGAGAAGCATGGCTCACATCGACTTTGAGAAATTCCGGCTTATTGGTCAGGAAGTCTGTGACATCACATGTCTCGCAGATTGCTGTTTCGAAGTTCAATCGGTAGGAATTGGCTGCATGCTGATCTTTGTCAAATGCCCATTTGACATGGAGCCCTGCTTGGACTGCCCCACACGATACACCTCCAGCGCCGCAGAATCCGTCGCCAAATGTGTATTGTCGCCGCTGCTTTAGCGGTGCATTTGAAGGGGCGGTGAGATCGATGACTCGGGTAGGTGTGTTGTCCAAATCAATCACTTCGTTTTGGAGACGAGGTTTCGGTCTTTCAGTACTGCCAAAAGATGGTGTATCTCCTCGCCAAAGCTGTCGTAACAAGGCTGGAGACACGGTATACTCCTTGTCCGCTTCCGTAGGAGTGAGATAGTGGATTGCCACTTCAACTTCAGATTGATGTCTGCTGGAAATCGTCACCTGTTTTAGACGACAGTACAGTTCACCTTTCTGTCGCGCCTCGTTCTTCGACTGAAAAGAAGATCCAGATGTTCGATGACTCACATTTGGGTAAGTCCAGTTTGTGAGATGGATGGTACGGAACCGTTTTACCTCAGCAAGAGATACATCTGTTGTCACAGCGTCATCTGTAGCTTGATCGACGATCCAGCAAAGCTCGTTCAACCAGTCTGGAACTCTGCTTCCCATATCCTCTAGCCGTTGAAAGCGATGTCCGCGAAGGAAGATTTCACCAGGGCGGTCTTCCAAGACATTTAAGATTCGAAGAAATGTCCCGTCGTTTAATTCCACAGACTTTCCAGGCGCGTAGACATAGCCATTTGCAGAGAACTGCGGGATGATTCGTCGGTGATATCGAGTGCCCTCACATGTCACATAGCTCCTCCGATCAAAGCTACACCGTGGCTCTTCAGTGAGGTCAATCACTTCGATGAAATTTGCAGCTTCCGCAGCCAAAAAGCTCTCGAAGTTATCATCAGTAAGATAGTCACCAGGATCAAAGCCCGAATGGGTCTGTCCAGTGAGGCTACCGAAATCAGTTCCAATGTTGTCTGGTGATGCAGCATCGACAAGAATCTCTTCGTCCGAATCGTTGGCCAATGTTTCGCTACTGTCACTGTCGTATATCGTAACAGTCAGCTGCGATCGCGAAAGCGCAGAAGCTGGCTGACTTCCATTTGAACGAGGGCGAGTGTGAGGTCTTTCATCAGGGTTTGCATCGAGCTCAATAGGTCGGGCTCTTGAGTTGTACGCCTGCCATGGAGCCATCACGGTGCGGAAAGGTGAGATCTCTTTGAACCGGGGCAGCAAAGTACTATCAACTAGCGGCAAAAGGAAGGAGAAGTCGTAAAAAGTCGACAAAGGAAGGGTAGGTTCGGGTTAGGAGACTCGGACTCGTCTCAGTGGTAAGAGGTGAAGCTGAGGACAACACCAAGGTTGAAGCGAGGGTGTACAGGCTCTCAAGTAATTCAAAACACCTAGTATATGCTGTTGTTTATTTTAGATATGAGAAGACTATGTAGAAGTGAAGTCCGATGATTCCTCAGATCCAGAAAGCTCATTGCAGAGACTTCTCATGGATGCTGTCAGACGCAGTTGAGTGTGGAGCACAAAAGAAGCAGTAGTGAAGAAGACAGAATGGAGGATGGAGATAGGTTATACCTGTCTCTAGAAATGTAGCCAAAGTACTCAAAAGAGAGGTGGGGGTTAAAAGAGGGTTGAAAGGAGCTTCAGACGCTGCCAGGTTGTAGATAGAGAGAATAGAGCAGATGTTCCATGTGGAGAAACCTTCCAGGTGATATTCTGAAAGAAATATGAAGAGAAAGATCCACAACTTGGTTGGAATTAAAATAAGCTGAATCACCAATGTAGACAAGGTGAGTCTACCTGGCACACGCTGGCTGTGGAAGATATCATGGCATCTTAGAGAGTAAGCAAGATGAACCGCTGCCACAGAGAACTGCTAAAGCATGGAGAAGCACTGACACATGCCATGTAAATGAAATAAAATCACAATTCTCATTTTTGACATAAGATAGCCGTCTTAATTATACACCAAGCCTGTCTGCAATGTGGGTGGGAGACGCCAAGAACACAACCTGTATTGCGACTGTAAAATACAACAAGGAAACAAAGAACGAATGAAAGAAATTCTATCCATATTTGAAGGCAGCAATTCCATTGAGCATTAAAACAAATATCAGCAAACCTCAGGAGAATCCAATTCTTCCTGGCGTGAAGCTGGCAGATGGAGACCAGACAGGCACGAACATGTTCCATATCAGGTAGGTGATAGCAGTCACGGGCGATGAGAAGCCAGTGGTGCTGCTTAGTCAGCTCCGGAATCGGAAGTACATCGGCCCGGATAAAATTCTTGCGAAATTTCTTTGGTCAGGACGCCGCACTCAAACTTTGGCTCGCACTCTTAAACAGTGGAGAAGATATGGCCCAGCTTCTGGGGAAAAATCACTTTCCCCTCTCCTACTCCTCATCATGTTGTCTCTCCTCTCCAGCCTCTCCCAAATTGCATCTTCTCCTTTGTGGATTGTATTATAGTACACCATTTTTGCGACACGACGCGCGATGAACATTGTTACGTTCGTTTAGGAGTCCACACCCACTTTCTCGCGCCGAGGCTTCCCCTCACCCCCTTCTGTGTGCTAAGGTAATCTGATCTGTATGTAAGTATAACCGGGCACTATATTCCTCATAGCTTGCTCTCTTCCATGATGAGTTTATTCCTTTTTTATAGATGTTAGACTACCTAAGCATCATTGCGGAAAATGTCCGGCCTGAGCTACTACCCCACCTTAGCACACTTTCCGTCATCGTTGATTCTTTCGGGATACACACTGACTATATCTCGCCCAGATCTATCTCCACTCAGTCAAAATGTGTGGAATACTTGCCTTAATCCTGGCAAACCCATCCGCTGCTGCTGCGGTGGACCTCCATGAAGCACTCTATCTCCTGCAGCGTAAGTAGCGATTCTTGGCAATTCAGTTCCAGCACTCTACTTTGAGATAGCTCGAGGACAAGTTCTGCAATTGAATCTTTTTTTTTTTGCAAGATACTTCTCTCTCGCACCGTTTTACCTCACTGTATGTGTAGTTGCTGAGCTAACTCGACGGGCATGAATAGATCGTGGTCAAGATGCTGCAGGTATTGCAACCTGTGCTTCAGGTGGTAGAATATATCAGCTCAAGTCCAATGGCATGGCCGCCAAAGTCTTTCAGGATGGTGCCAGGGTGGCCGACCTTCCGGGCTCCATGGGTATCGGACACCTGAGATACCCGACTGCGGGCAGCAGTGCAAACGCCGAAGCCCAGCCGTTCTATGTGAACAGCCCTTATGGCATCTGCCTCGCCCATAATGGGAACCTGATTAACGCACCGGAGCTGAAGAGATATCTTGACCTCGAAGCTCACCGTCACATCAATACGGACAGTGACAGCGAACTGATGTTGAACGTTTGGGCGGACGAGCTGAGCCTGACGAAAAAGGCTCGTGTGAATAAGGAAGACCTTTTCGCAAGTCTCGGCAGGATGTATGATCGGTGCCAAGGGGGTTGGGCTTGCACTGCAATGCTTGCAGGTGAGCGTCTCGATATTCCCGTTGTTGAGCAGGTCATTGACGTAGATAGGTTTCGGAATTTTGGGCTTCCGTGATTCCTACGGAATTCGACCGCTTGTCCTTGGGTCTAGGCCTTCCATTGATGGCTCAGGCACGGACTACATGATGGCGTCAGAATCTGTTGCCCTTGACCAGCTTGGCTTCACGAATATCCGCGACATCAAGCCTGGTGAAGCAGTCATCATCGAGAAGGGCGGAGAGCCAGTATTCCGCCAGGTCGCACCAAAGAGGGCGTATGCACCGGACATCTTCGAATATGTGTACTTTGCTCGGCCGGACTCCGTGATCGACGGTATCAGTGTGTACCGTAGCCGACAGAGGATGGGTGACCGCCTCGCGGCGAGGATCCTCGATGTTCTCGGACCGGACGAGGTCAAGGATATCGATGTTGTGATTCCAATTCCTGAAACCTCCAATACCGCGGCTGCGAGCGTCGCGCGCGTTCTGGACAAGCCTTACTGTCAAGGCTTCGTGAAGAACCGTTATGTCTTCCGGACCTTTATCATGCCCGAGCAGAAGACCCGACAGAAGGGTGTTCGCCGCAAGTTAAACGCTATGAAGTCTGAGTTTAAGGACCGTAATGTCCTGCTCGTTGACGACAGCATAGTACGTGGAACGACAAGTCGAGAGATTGTTTCGATGGCAAGGGAAGCCGGTGCCAGAAAAGTTCACTTTGCAAGTTGCGCACCACCGATTACGTAAGTTACTCCCCGTCTTGTGTTTTCATCTGATCTAACAGTTTCCAAATAGGCATGCCCATATCTATGGAATTGACTTGGCGTCGCCTCACGAGCTGGTTGCGCACAACCGCGATGTTGAAAGTATCGCCAAGCATATAGGTGCAGACAGTGTTATCTATCAGACCCTAGAGGATCTTACAGGAGCCTGCGCGGAGATCGCAAAGGAGAATGGCCTTGAGGAACCAGTCAACTTTGAAGTTGGCGTTTTCTGTGGTAGCTACATCACGCCCGTTTCTGAAGGCTACTTTGAGCATTTGGAGAAGGTCAGAGGCGAAGGCCGTAAACTCAAGGTTATGGACCGCGCTAGAGCGGCTGTTTTGAATGGTGTCGCCAGTGAGAAGGAGTTCCAGATGGCGGCGAATGGGGTCAAACTGGACAAGAACGGTCAGGTTGTTCCTGCGTCGTCGCCTGGGGAATCCGAGGTTCCCCAAGTCAGCTTCAATCGAACGCGTGAGGCCTACGCAAATGGAGGGGCAGAAGAACCCCCACCGGTGAAAGACCGGATGGATATCAGCATCCATAACATTGGCGATTATGTATGATTACATGGGTCGGTACTCTGTGGATGCTAATACTTAGCAACTTATTGCCTAGAGTTTGGAAGGTTTTCGGGTTCTATCTCTTTTCACATGCTGCATCGGTGCAATCTGGCTATTGGACTGTTTGTTCGGCATGTTTCAAAATGGGAGGATAGTGTGTCTATTTTAATGTCTTGCTTGCTCCCAGGGAGCAGCATTGTACTGATGAACTTCCATTTGCTGAATCGCAAATGCATGACTGGTTGCCTCCTTATATTTCATCCTCCATCTTGAGCTTATTTAGCCTCCTTTTATGCAGTCCAGGTGTCTGCAAACTGCGATCCAGCCAGATTCTCTCCGCTATTCTGGCTCTTTGTCCTAGGCGACTCAATCACGTGTTTATGATGTAAACTGCAGTGCTGTCATGGGTGACTTTGTCTGACACATACCGTCCTCCATTCACATCCATGCACTTTCCCAGGGTTCCCCTTCATTCTCTACAGCTCTTGCCTTTAACTCAAGAGATACCCCTGTTAGTATTGTGTTTCTCTGAATGCTACAAAGTCCGTAGCTGGATCTTCATTCATTAGGGCAAGCATTCACTGCTGCTGCCTGTTCACAGCTTTCTCTCCCTCCCTCCCTCTCTCTCTCATAAGTACTAGCCTTGCAACAGGTTTCTTCAGTCTTTGCCTTCATACACCAAAAACCATGGAGCACCGTATCACGCGGGCTGCAGCCGCCAGAGAAGCAGCTTTGCTTGCAGCGTCGATCCAGCCAGTGGGACTGCCAGTGGAACCTCAGCTGTCCAATTTTCCGGAATGTTCTGACACCACAAAGAAATCCAGAGTCAAAAAGGAAGCTTCTGCTCCTAAAACTGTCTCCTCCAGAAAGAGGAAGCCTTCTCAGCGAAACCCAGGCACTTCTGCCACAGCTGCTACAACCAAACGAAGGAAAATGGCTGCAGTTACAGTGCCAGACATGAATGAGCTGCCACACAACCTGGGAAGGGCACCGGTTCTTCAAAGCCAGGGAGTTTCGGAAGGTTCCAATGTCGTTGTCAAAATACCAGCTGAGACAATGAAAGAAGACGAGTTAAACATGCTGAAGGATGAACTTCAGAAGACTGTGGACAAAGCCACAGTAACCTTAAACAGTACTTCAGATGCAAAAAAGAAAACGAAAGGTCATCCATACGGTCTTACCCCTGGCGTCAGCCCATTTCCGGACTGGGAGCGTCCAACCCCAGAAGAATGTGAAGAGGTGAACAGGCTTCTGTCAAGTGTTCATGGTGAAATTAAGCCCCCTGATACTGTACCTGAGCCGTCTCTCACTGTCACCGGGTGTGGTGAGGTCCCCTCTGTCCTTGATGCTCTTATTCGTACGCTCCTCAGTGGTGCGACAACTGGCGCAAATTCAGCCATGGCATTCCAAGGACTTGTATCAAAATTTGGGATATTACAGGAAGGTATCGGCAAGGGAAGTGTCAACTGGGATGCTGTTCGTCGTGCTCCGATTAAAGAAGTTTATCAGGCCATGAAGAGCGGTGGTCTTGCAGACATCAAGAGCAAGTATGTGAAGCAGATACTCGACATGGTTTACAAGGAGAACATGGAACGCAGGAATATCCTCTTAAACGCCAAGGAAAAGGGCACGGAGCCAGTTGGGGCGAGCGAAACTGAGATAGAGAAACAACTGGAGGTCGAACGTGCGAACGAAAATGTCCTGTCGCTTAACCATATCCACTCCCTGACCAAGGAAGAGGCAATGCTCGAGTTGACCAAGTATCCAGGCATTGGTCCCAAGACGGCTGCTTGTGTAATCCTCTTCTGTCTGCAACGGCCATGCTTCGCTGTTGATACTCACGTCTTCCGAATTACTAAGTGGCTCGGTTGGATCCCATCGGAGAAAGTCAACGAGATCACTGCATTCAGCCATCTCGAAGTGCGCATCCCAGATCATCTGAAGTACTCTCTCCACCAGCTCTTTATTCTCCATGGGAAATCATGTCCTAGATGCCGGGCTATTACCGGAGAAACCAGCGAGGGCTGGGACGAAGGCTGCGTTATTGACCACCTTGTGAAGAGGACCGGCAAGCGCAAGGGAGGACCTGAACCACAGACCACAGGTAGAAAGTCGGCGAGGAAACCCAAGGGGAGCCCTAATGGCCAGCCTGTCCAGGAATCTCAGGGTCAGGAGCCTAGTGGCCCAGAATCTGACAACCAGGAACCTAATATCCAGAACTCTAATGGCCAGAAATCCAACAGTCAGGAACAAAACGGCCAGGGATTTACTATCAGTAACAGCGAATAAGCGGAAGGCCTATATTTGTCTTCCAAAGGGTAGGGACAGAGTAGTTTGCATCTTCAAATGACGCATCACCAGGGATTTTTCTAGGAGTGGTTAGGCGGTACACGATCGTCTTATTTATATGAAATTTCGACATTTACGACGCTAATTGTTCCACCTTCTATCGGAATACCAGACTGTTCGTGTTACCTACTGGACGTACGGATCTATATTTTTTAACCCTGCAGTTGAGTTTCAAGTTCATGGCGTTTTAGCATGTGGGCTGATGATGTTCTGCTGCTTCTTCTAACTTACAGTTTAATTGAATGTCGAATGAAATATGATATGAGTGCTGTACCTAGATTATTGTATATCTGAATAGGACTAACTAACATTTTCTGCCTCTTGACCTGCTGTCCTGTAATAATAGTAGTAGCATCGACGCAAGATGTTGGTTGCGGGGGCCGGCTCGGCCCTCCTCGCGCCGGGCGGCGCCACGCCCATGTTTACCGCGCTTAACTTCAAGCTCAGGCCCCCTTTAAAAAGAACAGCCCAACTGCCAAAGACTCTGAACGCTGTGCTAATTGCAAGCCAGCGGGATTCCGCTCCGCTCCCTGCATGCGTCTCCGATGGATCATTTAGCCACCTACATTCCTCCGTTGGCTGCGGTCGCGGAGAAATTGCAAGTCGATTCGCAATGGTCCGGCCTCGCGCTCGCGGCGCTCGCGTCTCTCATCGCAGTCTACGGGGGATACCTCTACATACAATGTTGGAGGGAAGCGCCTGTGAGCTTTAATGTTCCTATTCCGCCTGAAGTCCGGCCGGATTGGGTGGGCAGGAAATGGGAGGATGTGCAAGGGGAGGACAGGAAGTTGCTTGAGGGTCAGGCTCGAGGGGTGAGTTGGTTTTTATATATATATATATGTCAACTTAAGTTTTTCGGGTCCTTTTCAACTGGAAGTGGCTGGTTTGTAGCAAGAGGACCATGGCTAACTTCTTATCTCTTTCTAAACGCAGCAATGGAGTAGCAAAAAGATCATGAGCTATTGTCCCGCGGACGGAAGGATTCTGGGCGAGGCCACTGGCGGCATCAAACCGGAAACACCTGAGGGAATCAATCGTGCGGTTCAAGCGGCAAAGGTTGCGCAGGTTGAGTGGGCGAAGACAACGTTTGCAGAAAGGAGGAAGGTCCTCAAGACGTTGCTGAAGTATGTCCCCTATGGCATCGCTACCACGCGTTCGAGGAGAGGCTGGAACGCTGACCGTTGCACCCGTGCAATTTAGATACATCCTTGAGCATCAAGACGAGATCGTCACCGCCTGCTGCCTGGATTCCGGCAAGACAAAGGTCGATGCGTCCTTTGGAGAGATTCTCGTGACCACAGAGAAGCTGAAGTGGACAATCGACCATGGCGAGAAGGCACTTACGGCCGAATCACGACCAACGAACTTTCTCATGATGTACAAAAAGAACACGGTCAGATACGAGCCTCTTGGTGTGGTTTCTGCCTGTGTTTCATGGAACTATCCATTCCATAACTTTATCTCGCCGGTCATCAGTGCGATTTTCGCCGGTAATGGTATTGTCGTGAAGCCTTCTGAACAGACGGCTTGGTCCGCTGCTTTCTTCTTGGAGATAATACGGGGAGCACTTTCGAGCTGTGGTCACCCGCGGGATCTCGTCCAGAGCGTGGTGTGTCTGCCGGAGGTTGCAGGCGTCTTGACCTCCCATCCGGACATTTCACAGTTGACCTTTATCGGCTCAAGGCCCGTCGCGCACAAGGTCTGCGAATCTGCTGCAAAGGCGTTGATCCCTGTGACGGTGGAATTGGGTGGAAAGGATCCGGCTGTTGTCCTGGATGATCCGACCACCGTAAGAAATCTACCGTCCATTACTTCGATTCTCATGCGGGGCGTCTTCCAGTCTGCCGGTCAGAACTGTATTGGTGTGGAGCGTGTCATTGCTCTTCCCGGGGTGTACGATAAGCTCATTGAGATCGTCACTCCGCGTATCAAGGCCCTCCGCCTTGGTTCCATCCTGCTTGACTCCAAGCCGGATCCTAATGACCCGAGCTACAGGCCAATGACTCCGGACGTTGGAGCTATGATCTCCCCCAACAATTTTGATCGCCTGGAGTCCTTGATTGAGGACGCAGTCCGACAAGGCGCACGGCTCATTTGCGGTGGGAAACGCTACAACCACCCCAAGCATCCCCACGGCCATTACTTCACCCCTACTCTCCTTGTTGACGTGACTCCCTCAATGGAAATCTCTCAGGTGGAACTTTTCGCTCCGGTATTCGTGATGATGCGGGCCAACTCCGTGTCCGATGCCATCTCCATCGCAAACTCGACACAGTACGCCCTGGGCGCCAGCGTCTTTGGCTTCCGCCAGCGCGACGTCGAGGCCTGCGTGTCGGGCATCAAGGCCGGAATGGTGGCTGTCAACGACTTTGGCAGCTACTACGCCGTGCAGCTCCCCTTCGGCGGTGTCAAGGGATCCGGGTACGGCCGATTTGCCGGTGAGGAGGGTCTCCGTGCCGTGAGCAACATCAAGGCCGTGTGCGTGGACCGCTTCCCGAGACTGATGTCGACGAAGATCCCGCCCGCCGTGGACTATCCGATCCAAAAGGGCGAAGGGGATCGGAAGAACGGCAACGGGGCGTGGGAGATGTGCAAGGGAGTTGTGGAGACTGGGTACCAGCTGACGCTGGCTGGTAGGGCTGGTGGAATATTGAAGATTCTGAAGAATATGTAAGACATGTATGTATGTAATTCGATCTGATGGTAAAGCGTATTATAAACAGTAATTGTATGTAGACATAGTCATAGGCATAAATATGATGATCTCACGTCAAGCAGGAAACTCATACCAGCCTCTCATCCAATTCTCTGACAATCAGAAGAAAATCAAAGCAACGACTGCCTACATATTCGACCCATCCTCCATTTATTTGGTCAACCCTTCCTCTGTTCAGACCGAAACTCGTCCAAGTTCTATACCTAATATATCTCCTATCTAACGTAATCTATAAGCGAGAGCGACATATAAACGAGCGCCACGCGATCCCCAACCTATAACGCGTTCAATGGATTCAAATCAAGATGTCAACATCACAATGCAATCAAGATACTTCAAAAGAAGGCAGAATTCTTTTAGCCATTCAAGCTTTTAAAAATGGTCAATTTTCAAGTATCTGAGCAGCTGCTGCAAACATGTACGATGTCTCATATTCAACTATTGCTTACTGTCTTCACAGTTGCGCTGCACACATCAATTTGACACCTAACAGTCAGAAACTGACTCCTACTGAAGAGGGCACTCTTTCAAAAATGAATACTATCAATGGATCAATGTGGTCTAGCACCAAGAGCTAGTACAGTTCAGCAAATGGCCAATCTATTACTAGCTTAACACACAAATCTATCCAATCCACCTACTATTGGTAAATGCTGAGTTCGCAACTTTATCAGCTGGCATGATAAGCTCAAATCTAAATATAAGTGCAAGTATGATTATCAATGAGCTCAATGTGAGGATCCAAAGATTATCTGTGAATAGTTTCAATGTGTGTGAGATGTTATTCAAAAAATATGGTGTGGTTGATCAAGATATCTACAACTTTGATGAGACAGGCTTTTAAATGGGTGTGATATCAACTGCCAAAGCTATCACTGGTTCAGATCAATCAGCTAGCTGTGCTAGATTCATACAGCCAGAAAATTGTAAATGGATGACTGTGATTGAATCAATCAACTCATCTGGATGGGCCTTACCTCCCATGATTATATTTGCAGGAAAGATGCACCAAACTTCATGGTATAAAGATATACCATCAGATTTGGTGATTGGTGTCAGTGAGAATGGCTGGACAAATGATCAACTTGGCTTGCTTTGGGTAAAAGAGATATTCCATAAGCACACCCATGCCCGTGCAATTCGCAAGTATTGGTTGTTGATCTTTGATGGCCATGGAAGCCATGTTACACCTGAATTTGATCAGTTCTGCACCCAGAATATGATCATTCCATTATGCATGCCATTGCATTCCTCTCATCTTCTTCAACCACTTGATGTTGGCTGCTTTTCATCTTTAAAGAAGACATATGGTCAGAGGGTTGAATCTAACATGTGGCTGGGTATCAATCATATTGATAAACGGGACTTTCTGATTGCATATCAACATGCAAGAAAGGAAGCTCTATCTGCGTCCAATATCTGCAGTGGATTTGCAGCTACTGGACTGGTCCCATATCAGCCAGATCAAGTGCTTTCACAACTTCATATTCAGATGAAGACACCTACACCACCCCCTACATCTCACAGCAATCAATCAGTATCTTGGGTCCCTGAAACTTCTTATAATATCAAGGAATTGGAGCTTCAGACCCAGGCTCTTAAGCACCTTTTGAAGCATCATTCACAAAGCCCACCAAGTCCAGCAAAGCAAGCTCTTAATCAACTAGTTAAGGGCTGTCAGATTGCAATGCATAATGCTGTCCTTCTTGCGCAGGAAAATAGGGAGCTACAAGCTGCCAATTAACACCAGAAAAAGAAGGAACGCATCTAGATCCTATATAGCTACTGGGGGCATTCTAACAGCTGCAGAGGGACTGCAACATGCACAGCAAGCTGATCAAGTGTATGAAGAGGTGGTTGAGCAGTCAGATCCATGGCCAGCAAAGCAGGCACCACCAAAATGCAGTGGATGTGGAATACTAGGGCATACTATTAGACAATGCTCTAACCATTAAATATTTAGGATCTAGTCGATATTAGATATTTAAATTCAAATATGGTGGTTGAAATTGGTGATAAAGACATCTAGTGGATGGTGTGGCGCTCGGTTATATGTGGCTCTCGCTTATAGCTTACGTCACATCACTTGCCCCGTTATATAAGCAAGGAGATGGGAACTTGAAAGGGTCGGGAAGGTGAAGTCCTTTTCCAAGGCCCAGAACAGAACCAGGCCATTTACAATGAAACTAAGCCACATATATATATATATATATGTATATATAACATTGGAACTGGTCGTGACTGACCTTTGGCATGGTCAGCATCGGTTTCCCTGTTTTGTTCTCTTGTCCCGGGTGGCATCAATGGCAGACAAACTGACGTAGACGGTAGGCGGTGATGGTTCGGTGCCAAGAAAAGGCTAGCGCAAGGGTTATAGATCTGCTTATATAATCCAACACGTGCTTTTTGTGCCCTAGCCATAACAGGTAACTTCTCTCCCGCATTTGCTCTTCGCCAGGCCAAGCTTCGATTCTGCTGCGCGACGCGAGGATATGAAGTAGCCCGGTATGCCTCGAATACCGCTGCTGCCACTGAACCTCATCTCCACGGCGACACACGAGGTTGATTTAAGCCTACTTCATATTCCATAGTTCGATAAGGACTATTGGCGTGGAGATGGCATGACCAATATAGACCCAGCAGTCCCATCCGACATCTTTCCCTTCTTGGCTCCATCCAATGTCGCTCACTCCCATCAAAGTCCGCGGCCGCAGAAAACGACGGGCTGTACAGGACAAGACTTCAGACAACAGAAGCAATAATAATGCAGGCGCAACTGCAAATGCAGCGCCACGCCGGCCAAGAGGCCGGCCGATGATGTCTTTTGCGGAAAAGTCTAACTCGCAGTCCAGAGCGGCTCTGAGAGCGCGGCCTCCGGAGAACATCAAACCGATCAAACGGCAAAGAGGACTGTCGAGACTGGAGTGTCTTCCAGTCGAGCTGATTGAGAAGATTTTTCTCTACTCTTTGGAGGTTAACCTGCCGCGTGCGTCGCCGGTCCTAGCAGCTGCGCTGTCTAGGGAGCGGATCTACAGGGTGTTTATTCTCCTTTCGTTTTGGGATGATTCCCCCGCTGAGAGTAATAAGTCTGTCGCGGCCATATCCCGGATTATGAGACCGCTGGACTACATGCCGCTGGAAGAAGAGCAACGCAGAGCGCTACAGTCTGCCGTTCTGCGCTGCAGATGGTGCACAGTCCAGCGCATCGTAGCCCATCTGCCGGATTTAATGAACTTGACCATACAGAAGCACTGGTTTGGAGCCGGGATCACGATGGATGAGACACAGCGCGATGCGCTGAATCGATTTCTGGAGAGGAAACATGATGGCAGAACGTTCGAAGGTACCAATGAAAATAAAAATCGGTGCACAATGTCAATCGTCCCCTTGCTTTCCGTCAGTATCTCCCGTCCTGAGACGGATAAACGCCAGACACATCGCGTTCTCAGCCTCAAAACGTTTCCTGCAAGGCTGCTTCGTGGTGATGGGGGTTTTTCGGATGACGATATAGCCTCGCTCGAACTGCTTCGTACCGCTCACGGTTTCGAGAACTCAGGCACTGACGTCTCCTTCTCCCGCGATGACCTGCAACAAGGAGTCCACGTCGCCCTGGTCGAAAACAACCCCCGGGCCCTCACCACTCTGCTAAAGATAGACGAGTACTTTACCCGCGGTCGCACCGCGATCCCCACCAGAAATCACGCAGCAAACGGTGCCACCGACCTGCAGTACTCTATACCAGCAGAGTACTTCCGCACCGCTGTGCGCCTCGCAGGCCACGATCCGACGCTGCTTCAGATCCTCCTACGAGCCAACGCGGAATCGCTCCCTCCGGACGATTGGGAGATCACGCAGTGGGCGATGGATCTCGACAGCGCGTTCGGACGGTGGCTGCTCGATTTCATGTGCCAGCTCCCTCAGCAGATCGAGGCCGCGCGGAGTGATCCTAGAGGGGCGGGCGTGTTCTACATGGGGAGAGCGAACCGTGAGGTTGAGATGGGGAGGCGGTACCTTGATGAGGTCCTGGGGGTCGCGGAGCTGCCGAGTTGGATGGAGGAGACGTCGTTTGATGTGTCTAGCCAGTGGAAAGTGGTGGAAGAGGAGTAGACTGTATCTAGCAATAATTACTACGATGCAATATGTAAAGGGGACCTCCTGTGTATCCATGGATTATGATGGATGTCGAATATGATTACCGAATTTGGAGAGCCGTATTTCAAGTAATCCGTCCTCACTGCAATGGAGAAAACGGACATTTGAGATCATCACTTTTATTTTATTAATTCATGGAACAAGAACATTTTGCAACATGGATCTTGAATCGCCACTATCTAGAGATCCTTAAGTACCTAGTTTCCACAGTTTTTACTTTTCGGGGTGATCATTGATGTTTCCAACATTTCTCTTAATGATAAAGACAGTGCTTCTGGCAGGCAGGGAATGATAATTGTTTCTACTGCACTGACTTTTCTGTGCGCATATGCGAGGCAGGTAAGGTACCTACCGATCTATCTAGCTGAAGAGAGACGAAGAAGAGGGAATGAATGGAAGCCGTATCCTATGTCCAGTACAGTAGTGGGGTATATTACCTATCCTATCTCTTCCCCTCCCTTCTTTTACTTTCTTTTCTTCTTCTTCTATCTACTCACCTATATCTATATCTGCCTACACTACTTACCTGGATGATATATACATTGAAATATAGCACTGTACCTCATGAGTCCATCTACTTGATCGACTACCTAACTGTATAGACGCAACATACTTGCATGCCATGCCTTTCTGCCCTTTCATATTCATGCTGCATTATACAAGACATAGATATATAGTGCCTAGCAGTCTCTGGGCGTCTTCCACTGCAGGCTCGGTGGAACTGTTACCGCAACCGCAACCACAACCAGAGATGATATGATTAATGACTCTCTGTCCTATTACACTTATGTTTATATATTCATTACCAGTGCTCACACCCACCTGCTATGCCCAGAATATGGACTCTGACCTATTTCCCATGGGAGAGGATAAAGCCGACATAGTACTGTACTTGATTCCAGCTGTGAGATTTTTTTTGTCCTGCCCTATCCTATATATATTTTATTGTCTGTCAAGAATCACTGATCGATGCATTTACAGGTCCCCTGGAAATGGGGTGCAGTGTCTGGATAAGGAAGTAGAAGAACAGTCTGGAGATACTGTATATACATACATACAATGGGTGGTGTTCTGAGCTACAATCTTGAATGGGCCAATGATGGAATATCAGAGTATGGCCTAACAAACCACCATATTGTCCTTGAAGATGGACTGATATCTGGTAAGGATTGTCACTGCTCTTATCTGTTCACAACTTGTAAGGGATTGAAAAAAGTCTAACTCTTTCTCTTTTATGCAGCTACCAACAGGCACCGCCCTCTACTGCACAGTCATCAACTAAGGTTGTCTCTAGCAAATGTCTTGTAGTGGCATCTCCCTGTGATAGGGACACCGAAACTCACCCATCTTGGAAAGCAAATTGACAGAGACAAGGAGAACCCAGCAGCCCTTGTCCTGAAAGCAGCGCTCCCGAAGCTGGAACAGGAATCTAGATCTAAACTTTCTACATGCTTTGCTAGTACAAGCCGAAAATTATATCTCTAATCTCTAATCTAAAACCCGAAGACAAAGCATGTCTCAAGGGAAATAAAGATTGAGGAATGGTTAATATCATCTGTCAATCATACAACCAAGGATGATGTCAACTCCGCTTCGTAAGCGATGTTGGGGGGAGGGAAGGGGGTCCAATCCACAGTTGAAACACCCAAGATTTTGTATGTGTACCGTACATACTTGTTATCTGAGCAAGTACATACCTACTGTACAGCACATGCTAGTAGAGATCCATATTTGATATTTGTTTGCAGGGAGGCCGCAGATAAAAGCGTCTATCCTTTCTATCTCCTCGCAGGGTATCTAGACTCCACAGAAAGGATATCCGCATATATGTGTTTGATCTATGAGGTATATAGCAATAAAAGAGATATCTATGGACATTTGTCTTACATGCTGAAGTCTTGATATGTACAGTGCTATTATTACATTATACTATCAGACACATTAATTACATCAGAAAATTATAACAAGATGGATCTAGCTAATAGCCTACTCCGTAAAAAGATCTATGATACCTGCAGGCACTCGGCGCAGATATACTTATCTAATCTCGTCCTGTATCTAGCCCTTAGGTATCAGCATCACCCCATTGGGCCATACATACATTATTCTTCGAAATGCCCAGGAGTTCCATCCAAATCCATATCCATTATTATCGAACCCTCCTCGGACTCACCACCCTCCCGCCCGTGACCCTCTCTAGGGAGGCTAGCCCAGGTAGGTAAGGAACCGTGTGACCACAGATCCCAGATCCCAATTTATTTATTTGTATTGATTAGCATGTACAGTACAGCACATCCATGTACTCCATACTTTAAAGTCCAATAATCCACCATCATCCTCCTCCAAATCACCAATAAAATCAGATTAAAATACTAAAATTACACATGGACGACTGAATACCACAGAAAAAAACTTCTACTTTCTCACACAATAGCAGACATCTGTCCAAGGTTTCTAGGTCCACCCTGTTCTGCTCCGCTCTTGCTCGCTGCAACCACCACCTACATCTACATCTACATCTATCCATCTCCTACCTAACATCTAACATCTGACTGAACCTTGGAACCAGAACTCGAACTCCAAACCCAGACCCAGACCCAAAAAGATGCGGGATCTAATATCTAGAGAGCTAGATCTAGTTATGGATCTGGTTGAATGTTCCGATGAGGCACTGAAGCCTGCTCAACTTCCAACATGCCACACAGATCAATGAAATTATCTTCCATTGCTAGCTACCGTATGAATCAAAATACATACATATATGGTATCTTTTTTTTTTACGGTAGTGTAGACCCTGTGAAGAGACGTATGTATATAGCCGCTTTCGTGGGCAGCCTAGTCTTCCTTCTTGGGGGACCACGAACAGATCGGTGACATTCATTTCACTCCGCTGAAGGGGTTGATTTGGTATTCAGACTTCGTTGTCCCCGTCGTCCAGATTCTCTGTTCTTCGGGGATTCATCTCCCCAGGTCCTGTCGGTTCTCCTCATCTAACAAGGGTCTCTGGCAGAAAATGGAAAAGGAACTTTTCTATTATTTATTTCCCCGGAAGAGCAGTAGCCCACGGAGATAGAAGAAGAAAAAGAAAAAAAAAAGAAATCATCACGTAGATATGATATAATGTAGACAGAGTAAGGAAGTACGATTTCATTCCTCGACTTCACGCTCGCGCTCCTGCTCCTGCTCCTGCTCCTGCTCCTGCTGACGCTCACGCTCCCGCCCGCGTATGCGGCTTCGGCCGTCCTTGGCCAGCAGAGCGGCGCGGAGCCGCACGTCGTTCGGGGGCAGTTCCTGCCAGCGCTTCTCGACCAGCAACCGGATGAAGGGGTCGTCGTGGTCGTCGGCGTAGCGCAGGGCGGCGCGGAAGTGGGTGGGCCGCGCCGGCCAGCGGAGCGGGTAGTTGTAGACCTTGGTGCGGATGTGCATGTTGAGCAGGCGCTCGAAGGTGGGGAAGTCGCGGTCGCGGATGACCTGGCGCAGGACCTGCTTGGAGCGGTCGTAGGAGCTGCCCTCGTCGATGTAGGCCTCGGTGGAGAGCAGGGCGAGGTACTCGAGTTTGCCCTCGGTCCACGGCGGCTTGAGCAGCTTGTCGGGCATGCGGGCGGGGTAGTCGATGGAGCAGCAGGGCAGGCGGAAGACGTCGGTCTCGTAGAAGACGGGGCTGGGCTCGCGGATCTGCAGGGCGCCAAAGTTGAACCAGATGGCGACCTTGAGGTCGGCGTTGGAGTTGGGGGCCTTTGCGGTGAGGACGAGGTCGCCCTTGCCGCGGCGGCCGTTGCGGCCCTGGTCGCACTCGGCGCGGCGGGCGAAGCACTCGTCGAGGTTGGCGAGGCGGCGGCGGTCCTCGGGGGAGAAGATGAGGTCCTTGCACTTGATGCGGATGGCGTGCTCGACGTACTCGCGCTGGCACTTGCGCATCAGGGCCAGCGTGCTCCAGCGGCACTGCAGGATGTTGGTCTGCAGGTCGCGGCGCTCCGCGGGCGACAGGGCGAAGAAGTCGAGGGGCGGGGGCAGGAAGTCAGGGGTGAAGAAGCCATGGCGGGAGCTCTCGTTGGCGCTGCTGAAGGCGAGGCGGATGAGCCAGGTGTAGATGAGCGGGTCGGAGAGGGCGCTGGCGATGTGGATCGAGGCGCGCGGCAGGTTGATCTCGAGGCACTCGAGGAAGATCTTCTGGATGATCTCGACGGGCAGCGACTCGAGGCGGGAGCGAGGCCAGCGGTTCATCCGGGGCAGACGCGGCGGCCCAGCTGAGGACGGGGGAGAGGTGTGATCCATCCATCCATCCATTCACTCATTCATTCATGCCGTAGGGGATTGCTGCATCGCTGCGGGTATATAAGACGGGGCTCGAGGCCATGCATAGCAATCTCGACCGTCCCAGCTGCGCGGATCCGGAGGCGGCGGGCTCCCGGCCAGGCGGGCTTCTGCACGATGAGCTGGAGGTGCGGGGTGGCGAGAGAACGGACAGACTGATAGGGCGCCTGCGATGGAGATTAGAGACCTGGTATCCGACTCGTCGCGGAGCACAGGCCGGATCCGGAGGCCTGGAACGAACAGGGGGAGACGTCCAACGACGTGTTCCAAGTCAGAAGTACTGCACCTCAGGCTGGCGGATGGATGTGTCTGGGATGGACGGTCCGCGAGAAGGAGCAGCAGGACTCTGCGGGGCCGTGGACGAGAGGTGGACGAGATGCTCTTCTCCAAGAGAGATGGAGATGTCGAGAGTCCGTGATGTCCGTGATGGCGTTCAGGCCGCCGCCCGGAGCCTTGAGCTAGCACGCGCTCGTCTCGTCGCCCGGAGGCGCTTCCATCACGCCTGCGCGGAGCCGGGAGCAGGCCCTCTCTCGTCCTGCAACAGGGACGGCCTGGCTACGAGAACGGCGGTGGTGTCGCTCGTCACCGTCCCAGCACCCGCGATCAGGTCCGTGTCTGTTTGGACGTTGATATACTGACACGGGCAAGTCCGCATCTGGACGCCTGATTGGACGGGCTGCCATCTCCGCCGCCTCGTTCCCTGGGGAGGCACACGACATGCTGAAATCTCACCTATCCAACTCTGCTGTGCCAACTGCCAGGGCATTGGGACTTTGGGATTGAGACATTCCTACGGGAGTCTGAAATGCATATCGCACGAGGCCTGAGATGTACGGTTGGAGGTGCCGAGCAATAGGCCATCCCTTATCTCGATATTCTGCGGATCGATGGTGCTGATAATGAACACCCTCGCCGCATGTACAGTTTACAGTCCGGTTACCAGTCCACAAAGGTGCCAATATCATGTCCGCGGGACACGGCGTTCTCCCAGACCGCCGTCTATGACGTTTACTCTCGGATATCACAGATCCGATTAGGCAGGAGGACGTGCACAACCAGATCTAATTCAAACCTCGATCTATACACATCCGTACGGCCAAGATCACAGAACCAGAACGCGGGGAGCAGCGCTGCCCGGTTCACCTGCTTGACAACGAGGATACACCGGCATGGTCACACCGGCTGAAAAGACAAAGGGCAACAGGAAGGTCGGGACGTTTACAGGAGAGAAAGGTCGCCAAAGCGCTCCTGCAGGGCGATATTAGTACCATATACGAAATATGCATGAATGAGGTAACAAACCTTGTATCCCGGCGGCATCCACTTGCCCTTGGACACCAGGGCCGCGGCCTTCTCGTCGATCTCGGGCTGGGCGCGGGCAACGTCGTCCTAAACAAAAGACACAAAACATCAGTATCCCACTCGAAACACACA